>JAEEGK010020204.1_pt1 | contig 14185 bp, 5 predicted proteins | sample 8958771 | NCBI WGS metagenome assembly JAEEGK01 (sample SAMN16246547, study PRJNA631951) | gut metagenome | biome: gut microbiome; feature: rumen; material: SC-attached | host: Bos | place: Iran: Karaj | collected 2018-10
CCCAATCCCCAATCCCCAATCCCCAATCCCCAATCCCCAATCCCCAAATTAATATTTATTTAATAAAAATTAATATAAAAACTTATATATAATATCTCTTTAAATAAATTTTATTAAAATGTAATTTTTAAATTTAATTTATAATAATAATTAAAATAAAAAATAATAATAATTTTTATTTATATTGAAAATTTAAATGCATAATGAAAAATTATATCCTATTACAATTATCGGAGATTCAAGCACAGGTAAAACAAGTTTAATAATACAATTTACATCCTCAACATTCGATGAAAATATGACAATGACAGTTGGAATTGATTATTTTATGAAAGATGTAAAATGTAATGATGGCAACACATATAAAATAAAAATTATGGATACTGCAGGACAGGAGCAATATCATAGTATGACATTACATATGTTAAAATTATGTAAAGGAATATTATTAGTATATTCAATTACTGATAAAAAAAGTTTTGATAATCTTGAATCAAAATGGATAAATGAAATTAATGAATTTATTAATATAAATAATATTCCTATTGTTTTAGTTGGAAATAAAAAAGATTTGGAAAATGATAGAGAAATTGAGGAACAAAGTGCGAGAGAATTTGCTGATAAATATAATTTAAAATTTTTTGAAACGAGCTCAAAAACAGGAGAAAATGTAAATTTGGCTTTTGAAGAATTGGTTAATGAAGTTGTGAAAAGTAATAATAATGTAAATAAAAATGAAATTAAAAATGAAAATAATACTGAAAATAAAACTGAAGATATTAATAATGATATTAATATAAATCAAACATATAAATTAAATTTAAATAATCATCAAATAAATAATAAAATCAAGCCTAAAAATAAATGTTGTTAAAAATTATTTATTTATTATATATTTAATAAAATATAATAGATTAATACAAATAAAATAAATGTTTTATATAAAATAATTATAAAATAAAAATAACTCATAATTTATAATTAGATAAATTAATTACTAAAAAATATGTCAAATAATATATTTACTATTCCCATTGACGAAAATTATGCTGTTAATGATTTATTTTTAAGAAAAATAACAAACAAATTCAATAACAACGATAATTCGAATAAAATAAGATTTACTGAAAATAATTTAAAGAAAAATTGGAAATCAAAAATAAAAAAATTTATAGTAAAATCAAGAGTTAAATATACTAAATTAATTATATATGTATTAAAACAAGAAAATGATAATAATAAATAAAAATATTTCTTAAGTTTTTATAAATTTTTACAAATTAATTTTATGATTGAATAAATATAAATATTATTGTTAAAAATAGAATAATATAAAGAATATTTATTCTAAATGATATTTATAAATATAATGATATAAATTGTAATATTTATATATTATATTATTTTAAAAAATGTATAGTAGTATTTAATATAAAAATATGGTAAACAAAAATTTAAAATTTTTGTTTGATAGATAAGATATATAAATTTAATATTTAGATAGAAAAAAATTTTAATAAATTTTTTTATTAATTATAAATCTAATTATTTAAAATATTTACTAACAAATATAAAAAAATTTGAAATGTTTATTATATATAAGTATAAATAATATAAATATTTTATTTAATTAACATTTGATTCAATTATTATATTAAATAAAATTTATATTTGAATAATAATAAATTATAAATATTTATTTATATAATAATTATTATATATTTTATTATATTTAATATAATATAAATCAAAAGTTTTAAAATATTTTAAATTTATTTACTTAAAATTATTTTATATCGAAAAAATTGATTTAAATAAAAATTTACAATAAAAATTATTCAATTATAATTTATTGAATTTAATTTATTTTTAATATTATTTTTATTTTTAATAAAAATTAACAAATAAATATTCAAAGAAAATTCACTATTTTTTTATTTTTCTTATATTTTAATTTATAAAATAATTTAAATTTTTATTTATTTTTTATTTAACATACTAAATTGTTTTTTAAGTTCTTCCAAACTCATATCATTTTCTTTTGTTTCTGTAACAGTTTTAACTTGAGTTGATTCTTCACATTCTTCAACAATTTTAATTCCCCAATCATTATTACTTTCTTTTTCTTTTTTATCATCCTTCAAATTTTCCTCTTTTTTTTTAACTTTATTTTTTCTTGAAATTTTACTTTCCTCAAAAATTTTTTGACATTTTATACAATTTTCATCACTGCATTGTGGATTAGGAATTAAAACCTCATCCGAAAAATAATTTAACAATGCATTATAATTTAACAAATAACTCACATTACCAAAATCAAGAGCCCATTTTAAAAAATTTTGAGCTAAAAATCCAGCAATAATTCCCATTGTAGTAGGTAGACTCGCAGTACATACACCTTCTCTTTTAATTTTTTTTTCATTTCCCTCTTCTGCTACAACTAAAGGGGGTGCACATGAAAAACATGCTGTCTCTCCGGGAATAATAAATTGTATATGTCCACTCATAGCATTTTCAGAAACTCCACTTTCCATCCATATTTGATTTAATTTATTACATGCTTTATTTATTGTCATTCTTGCCCCATAATTATCTACACATGATAAAATTATTGATATTCTATCATTATTTAAACCACCTTTTTCTATACATTCACAAAATTTATCAAAATTTTCTGAAGTTGTTATGTTCATTGAATATGCTTCGATTTTCACATCGGGATTTATTTTTTCTAATGTTTGTTTTGCTGCGACGACTTTTTCCATTCCAATTTGATCTGGAGTGTAAAATAATCTGTTCATATTTGCGTTTTCTATTTTATCATAATCGAAGAGAATTAGTTTTCCTACTCCACAACGAACTAACATTTCGGCTGTTACTGAACCTACACCACCTACTCCGACTATTATTACACTGTAATCTCTTATTTTTTCATAATTATCTAAAACTCCCATTTTTTGTAATGCGATTAATCTACTGTAGGGATTGGTATTTAAATTATCGGTTGGAATTTGTTTTTTTTCCATTTAAATAATTAATAAAATTTAAATTTTTTTTATAAATATTTCAATTATTATTTTTTCAAATAAATCGATTAAAAAATAATTATTATATAAAATATTATTATGTGAATGAAAATTTAATATTTAATTTTTTGATAAATGAATAAAAACATATATTTAATTTGTTTAATAAAATAAATATTATTTTTATTTTAATATTGAACAAAAAATTTTTTTTGATTGAAAAAAATGATTTTAATATTTATTATAATTTATTATAATATAACAAATATAAAAAATAATTAATTATTAAAATATACTCATATATATTATATTAATCTTCTTCATCTTTTTTATAATTATTTTCCAAATTTTCTAAATTCGAATCAGGCAACCATTCAACACTTTTTTTAAGCATTTTTTCTCTATTTCTACTATTTATAGCATTTAATTCTTGAGGATCTTCAACTCTTAAGGCAATCATATAAAAAATATAATCCCAAACATTATGAATAATTTCACAATGTTCTTTAAAACTCAAACTTTTATTATCTTTATTATTTTTTTCATAGGTATCTTTTTCAATATTACATATAAAACAATTATTACTTATATCATTTTGAATTAAATCATATGCTTGACGTAATTCACCAAAACTATCTAAAATAATACCGAAAATAATTTTTAATAACGTACTAAAAATCCAAAAAAATAGTAAATCAAAAAAGAATCTATGAACAAAACTAGAAAAATGTAATAAACCACTTTCAGGTCTTGCAACTTTACCTATACCAGCATGCCATCTTAAACCATTATTAACCATTGTTAAGAAACAATATAATAAACTATCACACATATTATCTGGTTTATCTCTTCCATCCGTGTCATAAAATCTATCTCTTTGATAATAAAATCCCCATCCTGCATAGATATATAATAATATCATTGTAAAAAAAGATGTTAATAATAATAATTTTCCTTTTATAAGTATACTTAATATTAAATTATTTAAATTAATTGATAAAAATAATATTGATAATAAACTAAATGAAAAGAAAAATCGCATATTTTTATGACATATTCCTAAAAGTAAAAATATAAATACTAATATTAATGGTGTTAATTCACCTTTACTAATAATTACTTTATATTGAATATTTATTTTATCTTTTAAAGTTAATACATTTTGTTTATCATTATGATGTGCGAAAAATTTTGCTTTTTCTATTTCAATATATAAATTATATTTAGTAATGAACCAATAAACAATAACAATAGAAATGAAAAAACATACAATTCCCGAAAAAATTTTAATTAATAAAACAGTATGATTTCCATAATAATTTTCTCCTGATTCATGTAATGTTACTAATAATACTATATTTAAAATAAAACTTATAAAAAATGATACATATCCTAATAAATGATAATTAATTTTTATACTTTGTCTTAATAATTTATTTTGACGTAAATGATTCCAATTATAAACAATTTCTAATTTAAAATATTCACTATTTTCTATTAAATCATATAATTTAGTATATCTATTTTTTCTATCTACAGTTCTTAAAAATTCAGATTTTGAGTCATTAGATAAAAAATTACTGTAAGGATGTATTTTATATACAACATAAATTGAAGGAATTTCAGGTTTAAGTTTAACTAAAACATGTTTAGAAACTTCAGTAAAAAATTTAATTATATAATAAGCTTCAATATCGCTTTCATCACTAACTGGGCCATTTAAGTTCTCTAATTTATTAGAAATTATAGTACGAGAATTATATGATTTTAATCCTTCATCAGTTATATTATGAATTTTATTCCAAAAATCAATAGTTTCTTCGTTTTTATATTGAATATATGTTAAAATAAAATATTTATAAAATGTGTAACATAAATCAAAAGTTTTTGTTTTTGAAAATTCGGGATCTTCAAAATATAATGTAATATATTGATTATATAAATCTTCATTGAATTTTAAACGTTTTAGTTTTTTATTTTTTTGACTTTTTGTTGTTTGAACATTTTTTTCTCCTAAATTTTGATCAATAATCATATTTATTCTGTTTCTTTTGAAATTTTCTTCGTCTATAAAAATACTTCTACTTTTATTATTATAAGTAATGAATGATAAATAGTATTTTTTTAATACATTGCAAATTGATTTTATTATTAAATTTGGGTGATAAACGCTCATTATTAAATTTTTTATATTTTTTGGGCAATTGTATTCTTCAATAAAAGCAAGAATGAAATTCATTAAATCTTTTCTTACTGAAAAAATTGTATTATCTTCTGAATTTTCATCTAACATAATATTTTTTATGTTATTTAAAAATGATTTTAATGCTTTTCCATTTTCATAATATTGAATTTCGTTTATGTTTAAAAATGTATTCGTTGATTTTTCATCACTTTTATTATCAATTACTGTCTTGTTTACTAAATTATTATCGCTATTTTCTTCTTCGTTTGTAGAAGTATTTTGATTATAAAGAACTTTGAAATTATTTTTATCTGTTCCTTGAATAATTTCTATTAATAATTCAATTAAACATGAAAATAATCCATAAAAATAATCTTGAATTTCTTCATTGTCTTTTGCTTTTTCCCATAAGGAAATTGTTATTATTTTATCAATTATAAATAACATCATATCATAAAAATTAATTGAAATTCCATTTCCAACTGAAAAACTAATTTCACACATTAATCTTCTTTGAAATTTTTGATTATGATCTTCACATAAAAATTTAAAAACTTTAATAATATGACAAGCAGTATAATAATCATCACTTAATTCCAAACTTGTAGGATTATATTGTGAAAAAATTGAAGATAAAATACAATCAAAACCTTTTTTAGCTAAATAATAAAAATCTTCAATTTGTTTTAATTTATCTTCATTATCAACATTATTTCCATCTTTTTTTTTTTCATTTTTTTTCTTTTTTTTTTCATTCTTTTCTTTCGCTGAAGGAGCATTTTTATTTTGATTATTAGATTTAATATTCTTTTCAGCTAAAGCTAAAATCGCAGCTTGAGCTTCATCAGTTTCATTTTTTAATAATTTTAATAACATATTAATAGATTCTTGACTGAAAGAACCAACTTTATTAGTACATAAAAAAAATAAATATCTTAATAAAACACTTCTTGTTGTAATTTCCCCATTTAAAAAATTATTATCAAAATTTGCTTTAATACTACTTTTATCAAAATTTTCTTTTTGATCTGTATATGTTTCATATGCTTTCCATATTATTTTATATACACTTTTATTAAAATTGATACCTTTTTTTTCTAATTCAATTTTGAAATTATTTTTATTTTTTTCTTCAAATTGTTCATATTCACTAAAATAAAGTAATAATTCTTGAGAAGTTGGTTCTTCAATTAAAGACATAATATGTTTATTTATTAATCTATAAATTTCCATATAATTTAAAATAGGAAAACTTGTGTTTGTAATTATTTTAATATCGTCTTTTAATTCTAATAAAGTTTTTTCGTTATTAAATTCATCATTTTTAAACACACTTTCAAAATTATTATCATTTTCAACTACATTTGAAATAATTTTACTTTCAATTACAAATTCTTTCATTTTTAATATATAATAACAAAATCTATACAAATTTAACATTCCTTTTCCTTTTATTGAAATAATCATACTAAAAACTTTATTTAAATAAATTTTAATAGGTAATATAATTCCACTTTCAATATAATTCATATATGTTTGTTGATCGACTTTTTTTGAATTCATAATAATAGTTTTAATATTTTTAACTTCAAAGAAAATTAAATCAAATTCATAAGAAGTTGGTTCGTATATATAATTACTAACTTTTAATAACCTTTTTAAAAATAAAAATATTTTCATTTGTTCTAAAGGAATTAAACTATCACCAACTTGAGCAGCTTCAGCTTCTAATTCTTCTTGGAAGATATATCTATATTGTTCGATTTTTGTTATATCAATACTTAAATCGATATATATCATTCTAAAAAATTTTATAATTTCTAATCTCAATTCGATATTTAATGTGGTTATTGATAAAATTTTTAATATCTCATTTGGAGTTAAATAATCTTTTAAAAATTGAGGTATATCATCTAATGCGTTTACGTCGAAAGTTTTGTTTAATAATTTTAAAAAACGATAAAATATTTTAAACATTAATGTTGATGTGAATGTTTGTGTTAATGAAATGTAATTTTTGAAATATTTTTGGAAAATTTCGTTGTTGTTAAAGTTTCTTTTTGTTATGTAATATTTTGAATTTTTTTTAAAATCTTCGGCAATGTTTAATAAATAAAATTTATAAAATTGTATTAAATCACTGTCTAACATTTCTTCAAGTTTTGGTTTAATAAAATCTAAAAATTGATGTTGATCAATTCCATTTAATAAAAATAATAATTGCAATAATTTAAATAATTTAACCATACAATAAGGATTATTTTGTAAATTTTTTCCATTGTTTCTTTTTGATTCATCTGTTGTTTTATCATAAATTAAAAATCCAAATTTAGCTAAATAAAAACCAAAAGGAACTTCAGCATTGTATCGAATTAAAATTTTCAATCCAAAAATCATGTAATCTAAAATACAACATAAATACATTCTAGGAATTTTAGATAAATTTTTTAAAATAGGTGTTGATAACCCCATAATACAATTATCTTGATTATCACATATGTATGCAAAACAAAATCTTAAAATATTTTCACATAATTCTTGACTATAAATGCTTTTATCTTTACTTAATTTAAATACTTTTGTTATAGAATATAAAATTGTTGATTTATTTAACATAAAATGTTCATTTAAAGCATTATTTTCACTTTTTATTGGAACATTAATATAATTATATTCACATTCACAAGTAAAAATTCCATTAGATTTATCTAAAATATTTTCAAATTTATGTTCCAAAGGAAGTAAAATTTCTTGAATATTCGTATTAATAAAATTTTCAAGTACATCAATATTAATAGTAGATTCATTAAAATAATCAAAATATAAAATTTCTAATTCATCGGTTTTTTCTTCTAACATTGTTATGTAATGTCCAGTTAAATCATTATTAATAATTTTAATAAAATTTGTTAAATTTGAATTAATACATCTTTTCAATGTTGGTAAATAAACATCATTTTCGCCTAAAGATAATTGTAATGTAATTTGAATAATATAAATTATTCTTAATAAAGCAATTTGATATTCAAAATTAGTCATTTCTTCTCCTTCATCATCAATTTCTTCATTTAAGTTATTATTATTGTCAAATTGATTAGAATTTATTGTAAGTTTTTTTGAATTTTTTTTTTCTACTTTTTCTTTGTTTATTAAAATTCCTACTACTTCATATTCGTTTCTTATAAAATCTGCGACATGAATCATTATGTTATTCACTGCTTTTGAATATTCGTTGTAACTTTGAAAGAAAATTTTTTCGTTTTCTTTTTCTTCGTAAATACTTTCTAAATTAAAAAATGAATTAAATGTTTCATCGTTTAAATAAATTGTAAAATATGTTATTATTTTTATTATTGTTTTTAATAATTTTTTTCTTTCTTCTTTTAATGTAATTTCTTCGTTTTCAATATTTGATTGAAATAATGATAAATATGAAAAAAAAGAATCCATAATATTACAAATATTTAAAATTTCTTCTTTTTTTATGAAATAAAATCGAGAATAAAGTTTTATTATTCTAAATAATTCTATAAATATTTGAATTGAATCATTTAATTCAGGTCGAATTCCAATTATTTTATCTATAGAATTAATTACAGTATCAATTAAATTTTCTTTTATTAATCCACTTCTTTCAAAAATTTTATAACTTTTATCTCTTATTATTTTTCTTTGAAAAGGAGACATATTAATTTCATCCGTTATTAAAAAACGAGGAATAGATTCTAAATAACCACCTAAACGATATTTAATATATCCTTTTATATAATTAATTAAAAATGTATTATTATGTTCATTTAATTTGATATTTTTTTCTAATAAACCTTTTGTCATTTCAGTTGTATAAAAAGAATTCAATTGCTCATTGAAATAAAAATTATATTTACAATTAGTCGCATTATTCGCGAAATTCGCATATCCTATTCCAAAAGTTGTGCTTATTGTAGCAGGAACATTTTTTTCATATATATGTGTATTAAATTCATTATATTCATTTAAAAATCCTGAATAAATACTTTCAAATAAATCTATATTCACAAAAAAATAATTTAAAATATGAGTTGGTGTTAAATTTGAATAATAATCATCATTATCTTCTTCATTATTATAGGGAATATTTAAATCAGTTATAAAAACACTTAAATAATCTTGTGATTTATGCTTACTATCAGGTAAAGATAAGCAATCGCAATTTATTTTTCCATTTTGAATTCCCTTTTCAAATTCTTCTTTTGTACATTTTACTTTTCTAAATTGATAAAATCGAAATGCTTTTAATCTACTTTCATCATCATCTTCATTTGTTAATAAATTATGGCAACAAAAATGATAACAAAAAACGCATACTTTTTTTCCATTTATTCCAACAAAATATTCATATTGTTCAGAAAGTAAACTTAAATTATTAAAACAACATTTAACAATATTAACTTCGTTTCCGATTATTTTTTTTTTCTTTGACATATTATGATTTTTTACACCACACATACATACTACAGGGTGGTCATCACTTCCAGGTATATATGCTGGAATTATATGACCTTTGTGGCATCTTTCTGCACATTTTTTACATATTGGAAATTTATGTTCTTTATCACATGTTTGACAATAAAAATAATCCATGTTTATTCCTCTCATTCCTGTTCGCATTATTGTACATGGAATGCTTTTCATTCTTTTTACTAAAGATAGTTGAGGTTTGTTTAAGACTAAAAAAACTTTGTCGGTTATTTTTTTAAGTTTGTTTATTTCTTCGTCGGTGAGAAATTTTTTCATTTTTATTTTTAATTTTTTATTTTTATAATTATTTTTATTAAAAATAATTTTATATTTATATGTTTTTATTTTTCTTATAAAAAAATAAATTTTATTTTTAATATAAAATAAATAAAAAATTTTATAAATTACATTTAAATTAATTTAAAAAAATAAAAACAATTGTATTATTTTAAAATATAAAATTTTTAAGAAAATAAATAATTAAAATTTAATCTAAATTTTAAACATATTAAAAATTTTTTACTTATTAATAAAAAGAATATTTTTCATTAAAAATAATTTAAAAATATAATAATTAAATTTCTTCTTCTTCTAATAATCCTTTTTTTTCATCATCAATATCATGATTAATAGCATCTTTTTCTTCATTCTCCTCATGATAAGAATGATCTTCCTCAACATCTAAATAAGGTTGAATAGCCTTTTCAAGAGGAATAAGTTTAATAATAAAACTCAAAACAAACGTAGTCGCAGCAAAACCAAAAGTAATTAACCATTGACTTAATGTCAATCCATTTTTCGTTACATGAAAAGCATAACTACCAAATTCAACTAAAAGAGCTTGTAAACCCATTTCGCAACTAGTAATTAAAATGAATAATAAACATTTATTAATTCTAACAAAAATATTAAATCCATCATTAATTACTCTACAATTCACTTGATTAAATAATGTATAAAAAACAAAAACATTAAAAATCAAAGTCATATGAACTGTACTTCCATTTCTACTCATATATTCTTTAAATGCCATTCCTAAATTTTGTCTATCATTATAAGAACCACATTTCATTTCATTCGCATTATTTAATATTCTTATATCCGAACTCCAAGAACTTTCAGTACCAAAAATGATATTATTTATATCCTTTGCATCTCCGGGGAGGACACCATAACATTCATTGATAATTTTATTTTCAGCCAATCTAACTAAATTACTTTCTGTTATGAATAAAGGTGCCCAAAGATATAAACCTAATAATAATAATAATTGGAACATACTTTGTAAAATTATATGCTTCCACATTCTTCCATTTATTATACTCTCATTTTTTCTTGTGGGCTCTCTATTAAGAAGTTCATAGTAAGGTGGCTCCGTTGCTAAAGACAAACTTCCAAGAGAGTCCATAATTAAATTCACCCATAACATTTGAATTGAAGTTAAAGGTGTTTCATTTCCTATACAAGCACATATAAAAACTAATAAACATGCACAGAAATTAACAGTTAATTGAAATTGTAAAAATTTTCTAATGTTATCATATATATTTCTTCCATAAATTATAGCTATTACTATAGAACTAAAATTGTTATCTAAAATTACTATGTCACTTGCCTCTTTTGCAATATCTGTTCCAGCGAACATTGAAAATCCAACATCTGATTTACTTAATGCAGGTGCATCGTTTGTTCCATCTCCTGTGACACCTACTACATATTCTAAAGATTTTAATCCCAAAACCAAAGCATATTTATGAATAGGTTGACTTCTTGCAAGAACACGTAAACGTTGAATTAATTTAGTGAAAGTTTTCATATCTTTTACTCTATCTTTTTTAATAGGTTGTGGTTCAGTTTTCAATCTATTTGCTATTTCATTAGCTTCCGCTTCAGTTTTTGGGCATTGACATTTATTAGTATCTTTTCCGCATGTTTCACAAATGAGTCCTCCAATTGCCGCATAAAAAGAATTTCCGGTCATTGCGACAGGACATGAATTAATTAGATAATTAATATGTTTTTCTCTATTAGTATTAAGTTCTATTTGATTTTGTTCTATTTCATTTGGTTCTATATTATCTAAATCTATTGATGATGGAAGTATGTGACAATCTTTTGCAATGGCTGTTGCAGTTATTAAGTTATCTCCAGTGACCATTATTACGTTCACTGAGGCTTCGTGACATTTTAATACAGCTTCTTTTACACCATATCGAAGAGAGTCTCTAATTCCGAAGACTGAAATGAATATTAAATCTTTTTGATCTATATTAGTGTTTGAATTTTCATCTAAATTGCAATTTTCATATTCTTCTTTTGATATATCTTTATAACATATATATAATGATCTTAGTTCTTCTTTATTGAAATTTTCTATAGTATTTTTTATATAATTGTAATTTTCTTCATTTAAATCATGAATTTCTCCTGAATTAATATCTATATATTTTGTGCAGTAAAGAGTTACGTTTTCAGCTCCTCCTTTTGTGAATAATCTATAACCGGTTGGGAAATTTTCGTTTTTTACGAGAGTGGTCATTCTTTTTCTTTTTGAATCAAATGGGAATTGTTTATAATTTTCGTTACTATTAAAATATATATCTTTTTCTATGCTAATTGGTGATTTGAATCGATATAAAAAGTCAATAAATGCTTTGTCTGTTTTATTTTTTGTTTCGAATATTTCAGTATCGCCATTATTGTCAGGTTGAACTAATTTTTTTATTGTTCCTTCAACATTTAAAGCTAATGATATTTTTAATACATTCCAATAATCTTCATTTTTAAATAAAACGGAATGATCTTCTCTAATTTTTTTTTCTTCGTTATTCGCATCTAATTCTCCAACTTTTAAGGCATTCATATTTTGCGTTAAAAGGTATTGATAATTAACTGTTAAAATTTTATATACGTTCATTTCATTATTTGTTAATGTTCCTGTTTTATCTGTGCAAATATAATTTGCTCCTCCCATTGTTTCACATGCGTGCATTTTACGTACGAGATTGTTATTGTCCATTAATTTTTTTATGCTGAAGGCTAAAGATAATGTTACAGCTAATGGAAGACCTTCTGGTATAGCTACGACTATTATTGAAACACATAAGATTATTATATCTAATATTTTTTTTGGAATTTGTTTTTTTGGATCAGTTAGTTTATCTGCCTCATCTTTTGAAAGATTTTGAATTTGTTTATTATAATTTTTAATATCCTTAATATATTGAATAACAAATCTCAAAGACAAAGCAGCTAAAGTAACAACAGCAGCTCCCATTCCAAACCATCCAATCATTTCAGCAATAACATCTAATTTTTGTTCAAGAGGGGTCTTATTATCTTCTTGTGCATTATCAACAATTCTTTTAATAATACCCTTTTGACTATGTTCTCCAACAGCAATAACAATTCCCATTCCATTTCCTTCAATGCAATTGGTTCCAGATAAAATAAAAGGTGAATGTGGTTTTAAATTATTATTTCTTTCTTCAATACATTTTTCAAAGACCATCTTTTTAACCGCATCAGATTCTCCAGTTAAACTACTTTCATCCATTTTAATTCCATTTCCTTCAATTAAAATTAAATCCGCAGGCATAATATCACCGTAATTAATTTTAATAAGGTCTCCAACAAGTATATCATCTGTGGTTAAATCATTAGGGGACCCATTTCTAATTACTTTATATCTCGTTCCATTTTTTTGTATATCATTTAATTCATGAAATTTCTTTTCTTTGTTATAATTTGTTATACTTCCAACTAAAACAACAACTACTATTGCTATTATTATACTCAATCCATCTATCCAATCTGTCTTGGGGTTATCTGATAAGGTTGTTCCTAAAACAATTTCTACGATAGCTGCCACTATTAATATTCTAATCATTAAATCCTCTAATGATTCTAATACAAAAGAACAAAATGGTCGAACTGGTTCGATGAAAACTTGATTGGAACCAAATTCATTTTCTCTGCAATCTACTGAATTTATCCCTTTTGTTTTGTCGGTTTTTAATTTTTTTAATAAAGAATCTATTCCTCCAATGTTTTCTAAATATTTTAAATCTAAATAGTGTGAATCTCTTTCTTTGTAACTTGTCATCATATCTTCAAGTTCACTGGCTGTTATTCCGAAATATGATAATGTTACATCTTTTGAGGATATTATTGTTTTTATGTCCTCAGAATTTGAGTTTTCTTCGGGAAGTTTTTCAATATTATTTTCTTCCATTTTTTTAATTAATTATATAGTTATTTTTATAAAAAAACAGATAATATTAAATTATTTATTTTATTTATTATTTTTAATAATTTATTCCTAATTATTTAATTATTTTAAATATGATTTTATAATTAAATATATTATATTTTTAATTTATATAAAATATCGTTTTTTATATATTTAATTAAAATTTACATTTATTATATAATTTATATAATATATCATAAATAATTATTTATTATTATTATT
>JAEEGK010020205.1_pt1 | contig 14185 bp, 12 predicted proteins | sample 8958771 | NCBI WGS metagenome assembly JAEEGK01 (sample SAMN16246547, study PRJNA631951) | gut metagenome | biome: gut microbiome; feature: rumen; material: SC-attached | host: Bos | place: Iran: Karaj | collected 2018-10
CTTAAGCAAAAAATCAATTGTATGTACAAGTTTCCCGGAATATGACTGGGTTTTAAATATCCTTGGAAGTAAGGCAGAAAATTTTGAAGTAATTCTCCTTCAAAATAAAGGCACAGACCTTCACAGTTATCAGCCTACAATAAAAGATATGGCAAAAATTGCTGCCTGCGATTTATTCATTTATGTAGGCGGCGAAAGTGATGTATGGGTAGAAAAAGCCCTTAAAAATTCAACAAATAAAAATCAGCTTACAATTAATCTGATGGAACTTCTTGGTGACAAAGTACGTGAGGAAGAAATTGTTGAAGGCATGCAGGTAAGTGAGCAGCACGAAAGTAACGAAGCTGAAGAAGAAACAGAATATGATGAACACATCTGGCTTTCTTTAAGAAACGCAATTTTTCTTACGGAAGAACTTTGCCGCATACTTGAAATACTTGACAGCCAAAATGCCGTTTCCTACAAGGAAAATACAGCTTCTTATGTAAAACAGCTGGATTCTCTGGATAAAGAATTCTCAAAAACTGTAGTTGATGCAAAAATAAAAACCCTTTTGTTCGGTGACCGATTTCCGTTCCGTTACTTTGTTGATGATTACAATCTAAATTATTATGCTGCGTTTGTTGGATGTAGTGCAGAATCCGAAGCTAAATTTGAAACAATAGCTTTTCTTTCTAAAAAAGTTGATGAACTTGGGATAAAGACTATCCTGACCATAGAAAAAAGTACAAAGAAAGTTGCAAAATCAATTGCTTCTAACAGTAAAGCGAAGGATATAAATATTATTGAAATGGATTCTTTACAGTCTGTAAGTGCAAACGAAATTTTAAATGGAAAAACATATCTATCTGTTATGAAAGAAAATCTAAAAGTTCTTCAGACAGCACTTAATCAGGACAATTAAGTAAAAAACTCCTAATATAAATTAAAAACCTTAAAGCCTGATACTTAGAATAGAGAAAATTAAATCTTATTTGCTTTTTACTTTTAACGTGGTATAATAACTTAAATTTGTGTTAAAATTTAAATAGTATATGGCTGAAGTTCAAAAAATTACTGTGGATCGTTCAAAAATCCGTATGGCAATAGAAACGGGTGTTCCACTTTCAATAACAACTTACACACTGCCTCACGATGTTGAAGTTTACATGACAGAAGTTCTGACTGTTTTCCTTATGGAATTAAATCAGAAACAGATGATAGAGTATCTGACTTTCTGTCTGAGCGAGTTAGTAACGAATGCCAAAAAAGCAAATACAAAAAGAATCTATTTTAGAGAAAAAAATCTTGATATAAACGATGCTAAAGATTATTCCCGCGGAATGCTGAATTTCAAGGAAGAAACGATGAATAATATTCATTATTACCTTGATTTACAGAAAAAAGCTGGTCTTTATGTAAAACTCATCCTTCAGATGAGGAAAAATAAGATAAAGATAGAAGTAAGGAATAATTGTGAATTAACGCTTTTTGAATATAAACGCATCCACGACAAACTTTCCCGCGCGCAACAATATACTTCTATAAATGATGCGGTTACAAATGTCATAGATAATTCAGAAGGTGCAGGCCTTGGTTTGATTATTATGATTCTTATGCTTTCTAAGATTGGGCTGACCGAAGAAAATTTTCAGACAATCTGCGAAAACGGAGAAACTATAACGCGTATAATTCTTCCGCTCAGCAAAGAAACAGAAGACAGTCTTTCCCGCCTATCTGAAGAATTTGTAACCAAGATTAATGAAATCCCTCAATTCCCGGAAAATATTACAAAGATTAACCGCTTACTTAATGATCCTAATTCTAAACTTTCTGATATAGCTATGAACATCAGCAATGATGTTTCATTAACGGCAGAATTGCTCCACCTTGTAAATTCCGCGGCTTTTGCGCTGCCAACCCCGTGCAGCAACATAACGGAAGCTGTAAAACTTGTAGGGCTTCGCGGAATAAAAAATCTGCTTTTTTCTATTGGTGCAAGGCAGATGCTTTCTCCGGGTAAAGACGAGACCAAAAAAGAAATTTGGGAAAATGCAAAAAAGGTTGCTTTTTTTTCTTATAATCTTGCCAAAAATTACTGTTCAAATGAACGGCAGATAGTGGAAGATTCTTATATCTGCGGACTTTTACACGATATCGGAAAAATTTTGTTCCAGACAGCACATCCTAATATGCTTGAAGATCTAAAGCAGCGCTGTTCTCTAAAAGATATTCCGTTACCGATTTTTGAATTAATGATAGCTGGTGTAAACCACGGCGAAATTGGTGCAATGATTACAGAACGCTGGAATTTTCCGGATGTAATTACAAATGTAATCCGCTATCACCATGATCCGGATATTGCTCCTCAGGAATATAAAAAGCTTACGGCACTTGTTTGTCTTGCTTCGTTAATGGTTGATTATCTTGATGGTCGTATAGATTTTTATCAGGTAGATTCTTCTTTGCTTGAACTGATAAATGTTACTTCTTTGGAACAGTTTGACCACATCGTAAAAAAGTTTGCCAAAGTATTAAATAACGAAAAATAATCCTATATTCAAAAATGCGAAATTTTATCAGTAGATTACTGCATTGATTCACGCATTATTCATGCTTAAGTTTACTTAAAACTGCTTGCTGTGAATTTGTTTTTTCAAAGATTCAACCCATTTTTGCATAAGAATTCCAAATGCAACGCCCACATTAAGAGAAGCTTTAAGCCCTTTCATCGGAATTGTAACACAGCCATAACTTGCTCTTTTTATTGCCTGCGGGCTTACGCCCAATTCTTCTGAACCGATTATGCAAATTCCTCTTTCAGGGAATTTAAATTCTTCAATAGGAGTTCCGCCAGTTTCCAGCACAAAAACAGGTAAGTCTTCAGGCAGCTCGTCTAAAGATTTTTTTTCCCATCCTAAAGTTTCTATGCATCCCATGCCGCTGCGTACGGCGCGTGGCTGGCTTGGGTCAACACAATTAGGTGAAATAAAAACTTTTTCAGCTCCCATGGCTTCCGCTGTTCTAAATATAGAGCCAAGATTAAAAGGAGAGCGTATATCTTCTGCATAGACATAAACCTGAGGAAAAAAACTGCGCTTTGCAACAACACCGTCTTGTGTTTGCCCGTTTTCTGCAGAATTGTCAGCAAGTGCTTGTGTTGCACAATTAGGATTAGGTTTATGCGGTGCAATTATTAAATCCCATTCAGCAGGAAAAGTTCCTATAATTGCAAGAAGATGATTCCTTGCGCAGTTGCATAACCGGTGTTCATCCAGAGGCTCTGTCATTAAAAGTTCATTTAATTCCAGGGCTGCTGTTTCTGGAAGTTTCGGGTCATCCAAAAGGATTTTTACAAGTGCTTTTATGTATTCACTTCTTGGAAGAGATTTAAAATTATATTCACAGCCTTTTTCTGCAATGCCTGCAATGTCTCGCTCAAGGGAGCCAAAGCACAATGCTAGTTTTCTGCGTTTTTGCCCGCCTTTAAGCTGAAATAATTTTGAAGGTTCTATCATTTGTGTGCCAGTTTATTTATTTCACTGTAATTGGGCAAGAGCGAATGCGGCAAAAGCGTAAATCAATATGTGTTAATCAATATGCAAGTTTAAGCAAATCGAAAAGCTCATCTGTTGTCATGCTGCGTGGCAAAGTAGTAATCAATTCAAGATTACCTGCGTCCTCTGCAGCAAGAGAAAGTTTGTCTATGGAAACAGATAAGTCTTTAAGGCGCGTTGGCAAATTTGCTTTTGCAAGACGCTGCCTGATATTTTCTGCAAAAGAAGAAACAAGTGTTTCTGTACTTTCAGAAGGAACTGAAATCTGGAACAATTTTGCAAGTTTTGAAATTCTTTCTGTCTTAAAATTTGCGGCATCGTCAATAACATAAGGAATCAAAATTGAAGAAACCAAAGAACGTGAAATCTTAAACCTTGAATTAATTGTCATCGAAAGCAATGTTGCTGTTCCTACAGAACTGCATGCTGTTCCAAGAGAAGCCATGCATCCGCCTTGAGTAAGCAGAACTTCCATAGGTGTAGTTGTAGCTGTTGCCTGACTGTTGTTAAGAGCATAGCCAAGCTGTTCAACACCTTTTTCAATTATCATATCACTGAAAAAAGTTGCCTTTGGAGAAAGATATCCTTCTATGAGTAAAGCAAGAGATTCAAGAGACATAGAAGTAATCTGATTTTCTGTTAAAGTAACCGTAAGATTTGGATCAAAGATTATTAATTTACAAAGACTCTGCTGAACTTTAAGAAGCTTAAGCTCTTTATTTCTTGAATCTATAACAGGAATTGAATCAGAAAAAACAAAAGGTGCTCTAGGTGTTGTCGGCAGACAAAGTAAAGGAAGCGGCGAAGCAGAAGGCATGGAACCTTCTACAAAAGTATATAAATCCAGAACTTCGTTGTAATACGCGCTTACGGCTTTTGCAATCTGCATTGCTTTTCCGCCACCTACAGCAATTACTCCGTGGATATGCGCATCTTTTGCAAGCGCAAGCGCCTGTTGAATTGCCTTTGTGGAAGCTCCGTCTGGAAGTTCACTGAAAACAAAAAATTCAATATTTCTGTCTGTTAATGATTGAAGAATTTTCTCTGTAAGGCCAACTTCTTTTAAAATTGGATCCATTACTACCATGAATTTGGAACCCCAGTCTCTTGCAAACTGACCTAAACGACTTGATGTATATGAGCCTAAAACGATATTTGGAGAAAGCTTAAAAATAAAATCAGCCATTTAAACTCCTAAAAACTTTTTTAATCAATTATATTTACTGAAACAGAAAAAGTCAGCAATTTGTGCGTAACTTTAAAGTTTCTTTTAGTAAAAAAAAGACGGAACATGGTTCCGCCTTTGTGCTTATATAAATTTGCCTACGGCTTACAGACCAAAGTCAGCCATTATGCGGCTGGCAGCTGAACTGATATTTTCAGGATTCAAATAATTAGGATCCTTTATTTTTTCTTTTACCTGAGCTACTAAATCTGCACGAACATCCGGAGTTTCATCTGCAATTGTTTTAAGGTAATAAGATTCAGCCATTTTCTGTGCTTCTTCAGACACAGAAATAGAATCAGATGATGCACTATATCTTGAAGCTGCATTAGTGCGACGTGTGTTCTGAATGTTGTTAAGAGGATTAATTCCTCCAATCTTGTCTACCATCATAATATCCTGCCTTTATACCTTAATTATCGGTATCTTCTTCTAAAAGTTGAGTCTTTTTTACGCCAGAAACGAAGACAGCAAATTCTCCTTTAATTATATCACGATTTTGGAAAATATTGCAAAGTTCTTCTGCACTTCCTTCAATAATTTCTTCGTGTAATTTAGTTAATTCCCTGCCGACTACAACTCGCCGCTTACTATCTATATCGGCAAGATCTGTCAAAAGCTTAACTATTCTGAACGGAGATTCGTAAAGAATAAATGCGGCTCCTGTTTCAAGCAGTTCGCGAAGTCTTTTTCGGCGTTTACCGGGGCTTGGCGAAAGAAAGCCTTCCATAATAAGAGTTTTTCCACCGGCACCGGCAACACTTACAAGCGTTGCAAAAGCAGAAGCGCCTGGAATAGGAACTACGGAAAAACCTGCCTGACGTACTAGCCCTGCAAGAACTGCTCCGGGATCGCTTATTCCTGGAGTTCCTGCGTCGCTGGCATAGGCAACGTTTTTGCCTTCTTTCAGCATATCTATAATTTTTTGTGCTGCTTTTTCTTCATTTTGGGAACGGCATGAAACGAGCGGCTTTTTAATTTCAAAATGATTTAAAAGCTGTAATGTGTGTCGCGTATCTTCGCAGGCAATAACGTCTACGGATTTAAACGTTTCAAGGGCGCGAAAAGTAATATCTCCTAAATTTCCGATTGGTGTTCCAACAATATATAATACCGGCACGATTTAACTATATATGTAAATTAGAATTAAGGGAAGTAGCTGAAAATCCATCTATACTGCTTACTACCGCAGGTTGCGGCGGCTGCTTCGAGTAAAACAAGCAAAAATAAACATAAAGAAATCTGAAAAATTATTTGGCAGGGTTATAATTAATCGTATCTTCTTATAGACAATATGCCAAGTTTAAATTTTGTAGCTTTGAGGGAAACATGGGAAGTCTTAAACCGGTAATTTCTGTTATTGCGGACAAATGCGTAAATTGTCATCGTTGTATTGCGGTATGTCAGGTAAAATTTTGTAATGATGCCTCCGGCGATTATGTTAAGGTAAATCCGGATTTGTGCGTAGGATGTGGTGCCTGTATTACAGCCTGTGCTCATGGAGCAAGAATTGGGCTTGATGATTTTTCTGCTTTTATGGAAGCTTTGAAAAACGGCGAAAAAGTTCTGGCGGTTGTAGCCCCTGCTGCTGCGGCAAATTTTAAAGGAAAAGATTTGGAGCTTAACGGATTTTTAAAATCAATTGGAGTTAAGGCAGTTTTTGATGTTTCATTCGGCGCAGAATTAACGACGAAATCTTATATAGAGCATATCAAACGGAATAAGCCTGAACTTGTTATTGCCCAGCCATGTCCGGCTTTGGTTTCTTATATTGAAATTTATCAGAGTGATTTAATTAAGCATCTTTGCCCGGCAGACAGCCCGATGGCACATACTTTTGCCATGATTAAGCATTTTTATCCTCAGTATAAAAATTATAAGATGGCTGCAATTTCGCCTTGTTATGCAAAACGCCGTGAATTTGATGAAAACGGACTTGGCGATTTTAACGTTTCAATGCGTTCAATTACTGAATATCTTACTGAGCGTGGAATTTCTCTTTCAAGCTTTCCGAAGGTAAAATACGACAATCCGGAAGCTGAACGTGCGGTTTTGTATTCAACTCCTGGCGGACTTATGCGTACGGCAGAGCGTTTTATTCCGGGCATCTCAAAGAAGATTAGAAAAATTGAAGGTCAGCCAACAATGACTGAATATTTTACAGAACTTTCTAAGAATCTGGCACAAAAACGCAAAATTCCTTATACGGTTATAGACTGTCTTAACTGCGAGCGCGGCTGTAACTGCGGGGCCGGAACCGTTAATCAGGAAATGTCCAGAGACGAAATGGAAGGCTATGTAGAAGACCGCATGAATGCGCGAAAAAAGCATTTGAAGTCTGAATCCTTTTTTGGCCGGAAAAAGCTTGATAAGGCAATCAATAAATTCTGGAAAAAAGACATTTATCTGCGTCAGTACAAAGATAGAAGTGATGTATTTAAATCTTTTATAAAAATTCCTACTGAGCAGGAACTTAACGAGATTTATCTTAAGCTTGGCAAAAAAGAAAAGAAGGATTTTTTGAACTGCGGTGCATGCGGCTATAATTCGTGCAAAGATATGGCAATTGCTATATTTAACGGAATCAACCGTTATGAAAACTGTCATCACTTCCTTCAGTATGAAAATGTGCGCCTGCATGAAAAGGATATTGCAGAAAAGATCCAGGTTTCTACTGATAAATTCCGCGATGTAAGCCTTGAAAAACTTAACGAAAACACAGTTAATGTTGATTCGCTTTTGAATGAAACAAAGGTTATGGCTGAAGTTGTAGAAGCCTCTTCTTCCGGTGTAGAAGAAATGATTGGAAACATTAAGTCAATCCGCACTGTTTTGCTTAAAAACTCTGAAGCTGTTGAAAATCTTGAAAAGGCTACGGCTTTAGGTAATGAAAATCTTACAAAAGTAAATGACCTTGTAACAGAAATTGAAGCAAGTTCTAAAGGTTTGCTTGAAATGAGTAATATGATTCAGTCCATTGCAAGCCAGACAAACTTACTTGCCATGAATGCGGCAATTGAAGCAGCACATGCCGGAAATGTTGGTTCAGGCTTTGCGGTTGTTGCTGATGAAATCAGAAAACTTGCGGAAAGTTCAAGCGTTCAGGCTAAAAACATTAAAGAAGTTCTGGCCAACGTTACAGGCATAATTGATAATGCCTACGAAAAAACGCAGAGCACGCGGCAGGAATTTGCCCAGATTGTTAAGCTTTCAAGTGAGGTCCGGCAGCAGGAACAGCAGGTTTTGACGGCCGTTGATGAAGAAAATAACGGCGGTGAATTTGTATTGCAGTCAATAGGAAGATTACGCGAAACAGAAAACGCAGTTTCTCAGGCAGCGGACAGCTTGATGAAAGGCACGGAAGCCTTACGCGATACAATTAAGAACCTGCATTTGTAGAAAGTGCATGGATGCAGACATTGTAAGCAGCGCTTATTTTTAGCGAGTACGCAGACAGCGGGCAATTTGTCCGCTGTTTTTTTTGTTGTGTGAGGCTTTGTGCAGCCCAGATTTTTTTCTTGCGTTTTTCATTTGTAGGGATTATTCTGTTTGTATATAAATCTCTAATTTATTTTTAGCGAGAGGGGCAAACAAAAATAAATTGGAAATAAAATCAGGGGTAATTTAAATATGAAAAGAGTTATAACAGCATTATTGTGCAGTTTATTGGTTTTCAGTTTGTTTGCAAAGACAAATAAAAAAGATGATGGTGCTTCAAAAGCAAATTTTGACAAAATCATTGTGGAAGCAAAAAGTGTAAATGGAAATCGCGGCGATATTTGGGTAAAAGATGTTTCATCTTCTAATGAAACTTATTCAGCTTCAAATTTTTATGCTTCAGAGGCTTTGCTTTCAATGGACAAATTTTTTAATTTTTCAAAAATATTAACAGATGAACAGCTTTTGCAGTTAGGAAAAGCACTTTTTAAAAACATTCCGACTGTAGAAACCAGTTCAGAACTTAGAGTAATCGTAGTAACAAAATATTTTGAAGATGGTAGTAATCTTATATTTTCAATTGTAAATGAAAAATTAAAAAAAGGTTTGATACCAGGTAAAAGTTATGCATATCGATTTTGGGCAAATGCAGAGAAAAGCAAAAGTCAGAATAAAAAAACCGGTGAAAAAACTGTAGTTCAAACTAAAGAAGTTATTGGTGAAAAAGTTGGTTTTGGTCTCTTATATATTCCTTATGATAATGGTAATCTTGTAAGAATTCGCGATGTAAACCAAGGAACAAAGGTTTACAATGAAGACTTGTCGGCTAAAAGTAAAATCAGTCTTATGGATAAATTTCTTTTTGATGAAAAAGATGCCAATGATAGCCAGATTGAAGATATTTATAATGAAATAAATAAATCTGATGCTGATGACTGGATCAAATTTATTATAAATCCTTTAAATTACGGTTTATATAAGGCCAAACTTGGAAAATATGATGAAGCAGAAGCTGTTTGGAAGAATATTGATTCTACAAAGGTTCCTGAAGAAAGGAAAAATTATTATAACAATATTGTTTCTTATTATATTCCTTTCCGAGTAAAGGTTATGAAAGGACTATAATCAACAAACCCGCGCACAAATAAAAAAGGGCTGTCCATATAAGGACAGCCTTTTCTATTTCAGATTGAAAATTATTTTCAATCTGAAAAGCGGCTGAGTCAAGGCTTTAAGCGAAGCGTGCCTTGACCAGACGTATTGCAGATTGAAAGTTTTAATCAAAATGCCTGATTACTTTGATTTTTTATCAGCTGCTGCATGAGCTGCGAGAATAGCGCGGTTAGCTTCTCCCCTTTTTGCATTTTTCTTGCTGTTAGCTTTTGTAGTTTTGTTATAAACTTTCTGTGGTCTAAAACGATTTGCAAGTCTCATGGGATTCCTCCTGAATAGATAGTGTTATGATTATATAGAAAAATGCAAACACTGGCAACTGCAACGAAAAAATGTGTAAAGAAAAAAAGTATTGAGCTCTTGCGTGACATATATTCAGTTTGTCTGTATATTCTATATCTGAGAGAGTGCGGAATTAATTTATGCAAGTTCGCAAAAGGCAGTGCTTAGATGTTTAGGTACTTAGCACTTAGGAAACCGCATTTTTATAACCGGTAAATGGGGAATTTATGTATCTTTTAGTTGCAAAACAATTAGTAATTATGACTTTTCTGGCTTCAGTCAGTTTTCTGTTTTCTAAAAAATTTAACTATGGAAAGAAAGAATCAGAATATCTAAGTAAACTGCTGCTTTTTGTAATTTCTCCATGCATGATTTTTAATACGTTTAATATTCCGTTCAACAGCGAAAAACTTGCTATGTTACGTTATTCCGTTGGATGCGGTGTAACAACACTTGTATTTATGATAGCAATTTCCCTGATTATCATTCATTCAAGAACAGAAGCCGGAAAAAGCCGTGACTGTCTTGATAAAATGGGATTTGTTTTTTCAAATGCCGGATTTATTGGAATTCCTTTAATAAACGGAGTTTTTGGCAATGAAGGAGTTTTTCCTCTTATGGGCTACATTGCCGTATTCAATATTTTCTTGTGGACTTTCGGCTACTACACAGTAAATAAAGAACTTGGTTTAAAAAAACTTTTAATCAATCCGAATATAATAGCTATTGTAACAGGTATTTGTTTTTTTCTTTTGCCGTTTGAACTTCCGGATGTGCTAAGCCAGACAATCAGATATTTTGGCAATATGAATACGCCTATTTCTATGATAATTCTTGGACTTTTATTCGCAGATTTTAAGCGGCCGCAGAAACTTGAACATACGCCTTCAAGACGTGTTGCAAGAACAATTCTTTTCCGTCTGATTATTCTTCCGGTTCTGATTCTTGTGCTGTATAAGACAGTGCTTTTAACAATTGCACCGGCATTCGCTTTAAACATGGAAAACTTAAAGCGTGTGATGATGATAATTTTTATAGCTGCAAGCTGTCCTGTTGGTATGAATGTAGCAAATTTTGCAGTTATTTATGATAAAGATGAATCTTATGCAAGCCTTCTGGTTTCTATATCGTCTTTGCTGTGCGTAATTACATTGCCTGTTATGGTTCGTTTTGCAGAAATAATTCTTTTGTAAGTTATTTATTTCTAAGTTTTTTATCCATTTCTGAAATAAAAAGGCCAGCGATTGTAAGAACTGCGCCACATGCACCCATAGGTGTTATCGGTTCAGATAAAACAAGGAATGCAAAAACAATTGTAACAACCGGGATAAGATAAATACCAACCGTTGTTTTAACGGTTCCTACAAGCCGGCATGCTTTGCTCCAGGCAACAAAACAAAATCCGGAAGCAACGATACCCAAAAAAAGAAGGCAAAGCCAGTTATAGAAATCAGAAAATCTTTTTAAGTTTTCTGAAGGCTTAAGGACAACATTCAGGTTTTCATCGTTTATGGCAAAATTACAAAGCCTTAGAAGAATCATAAAAACAAGTGCATAGAAAAATACTTTCCGTGTTGCAGGAATTGATTTATAACCTGCTTTATTTATTTTAGAAACAAAAAGTGAATAAAATCCCCAGGAAACAGAAGCCGACAATGCCAGAAAATCTCCGAGCGGATTTAAGTGCAGGACGGCTGTTCCGTTGAAACTGACAAGGGCAACGCCAAAAATTGCAAGAACAAAGCCTATGAAAAATTTCAATGAAATATGTTTTTCTTTTAAAAAAATCTGTGCAATTATTGCCGTAAAAATCGGTGTTATAGAAACAATGATGCTTACATTTGAAGCAGAAGAAAAATGCAAAGCGACATTTTCCATCAGCTGATAAATTGTAACGCCAAAAAGTCCTGCAAAGGCAAAATAAAGGTTGTGCTTTTTTTCTTTAACAGGGCATTTGTGCGGATAAATTATCCATAAAAAAATATATGCAAGAAAAAATCTTGTAACAAGGATTTCGTATGCAGAAAAAGAAGTCAGCAGGTATTTTGTACAAACAAAAGTAATTCCCCAGAAAAAAACTGTTGCCGCAGCAAGAGCAAAACCTAAAAATTGTGAGCTTTTATCATTCATTTTTTACCTGCCTTTTATAAAATAGATGCAATGGATGCGGATTTGGAACAATCTTTGAATATACTACAAAAAATAATAAAAAAAGTCATGGCTGACCGATAAAAAGAAAATCGGAAAGCCATGACTTTGTGGTAAATATTTGGAAGGCTTTTAGAAAGTACAGAAACCGAACTTTCTTAAAAACTTATTCCCTTGAAAACTGTCAGTTGAAACAAATGTCTGTTACAACTGAACGGCGATCTATTCTTTGTCGTTGTATCCAGCAAGGAAGTTTGCAAGAACTGCGCCTGAAATATTGTGCCAAACAGAGAAGATTGCACCTGGAACTGTTGCCATTGCCAAAGTTGGGAAAGCTGTTCCTGCAAGGCTTGTTGCAAGACCAGAATTCTGCATACCAACTTCAACGCACAATGCCTTTGTTTTTGCTCTGTTAAGTTTAAGAAGTTTTCCAACTCCAAATCCACATGCATAACCAAGAACGTTATGAAGAATAACAACTACAAATACAATTGCACCTGTTGTAAGGATTTTCTGAGCATTGTGGCTTACAACTGCTACAACGATTAAACAGATTGCAGTTACAGAAACTAATGGAAGAATCTTTACAAGTTTCTGTGTTACTTTGCCAAAGAATTTGTTAATAAGGAAACCAAGAGCGATAGGAATGATTACAACCTTTACGATAGACATAAACATTGCAACTACGTCAACATTTACTGTTGTCTTCAAAAGAAGGTATGTAATAGCCGGTGTTACAACAGGTGCTAAAAGAGTGTTTACACTTGTCATACCAACTGAAAGGGCAACATCTCCTTTTGAAAGGTATGTAATTACGTTACTTGAAGTTCCGCCAGGACATGTACCAACAAGAACAACGCCAGCCATCAAAGCAGGATCAAGATTGAAAATCTTGCTCAAGCCGAATGCGAGCAAAGGCATAATAATGAACTGTGCTGCACAGCCTAAAAGAATATCTTTCGGGCGGGTAAAAACAAGCTTGAAGTCTTCCAGTTTAAGTGTAAGACCCATACCAAACATTACAATCATCAAAAGATTTGTAACCCATTTTGTCTGAACCCACAGACATGTTGAAGGAACGAATAAAGCCAGAGCTGATAATGCAAGAACAATAACAGCCATGAATTTTCCTACAAAGTTACTGATTTTTTCCAAAACGTTCATATCTTTTCTCCATCTCCTTTAAAGTATGCAGAACCAAGTTGAAAATTTAAAAATACTGTAGAACTATAGCATTATTGAAAATGACTGTAAATAGAAATTTGTCAAAAAATTAAAAAATATTTTATTTAATTTAGTATTATTAAAGTTTTAGACGGATTTTTAAAAGTTATTCGTTTTCTACCTTGTAAAACAAACTTACAGGGCAAAGCTCCCATGGCAGGCAAGCTGACCTTCGCAGCATAGCTGCTTGTAGATAGCCATCTTACAAATGTTTAATTTTATGATAGATTATGAACATGAATTACGAAGATAATCGTGTGCGGCTGATTTCTTTTTTTGCTGCGCTATGTATGTTTTTGTCCGCAATTGAATATGCAATTCCAAAGCCTTTGCCTTTTTTGCGGCTTGGGCTTGCAAATCTTCCGGTGCTGCTTTCACTTTTTGTATTAAAAAAACGCGACACCGTTTTACTGATTTTTCTTAAAGTTCTGGCACAGGGTTTTATTTCTGGAACCGTTTTCTCGTATATTTTTGTTTTTTCGGCAGTAGGTTCTTTTGCAAGCGGATTTACAATGCTGCTTGTGTATTCGCTTTTATGGAAAACAAATCATATTTCTGCTGTGGGGCTTTGCCTTGCAGGAGCAATAGGTAATAATCTTGCACAGATTGCAGTGGCTTACCTGATTATTTTTGGTCAGAATACAAAATTCATTGCGCCTGTACTGCTTGGTTCAGGGCTGGTAAGCGGATTTATTCTTGGCGTTTTTACAAATCTTTTTATGCAAAAATCAAAATGGTTTGCGTCTTTGCCTAAAGTGAATTGCAGCGTTGGAGGCAGTGTCTAATTTATGAAATTACCAAAAAGCATTTTTAAACATACAAATCATTTTTTTAATGAAATCTGCAAGGCAGAAGTTCTGTTCATACTTTCGCTGTGCTGCTTTCCGCTTTATCTTTTTATTTCCTCTACAAAGATTTTGTGGAGCATAGCACTGGCTTTTTTTGTGCTTTCACTTTTGAGGCGTGGAAAAATCCGCATTCTTCCTTCTATTATAATTACAGCCGGAATTGTTGCGCTGGCTTTGCTTTCTCCTTCTGGAAAAATTTTATTTTCTGCTGGAGCTGTAAAAATTACGGACGGAGCGCTTAATAACGGACTGCATCGTTCGGCGGTTTTGTGCGGAATGGTATTTCTTTCACAGTTTGCAGTTTCGCCAAA
>JAEEGK010020208.1_pt1 | contig 14185 bp, 9 predicted proteins | sample 8958771 | NCBI WGS metagenome assembly JAEEGK01 (sample SAMN16246547, study PRJNA631951) | gut metagenome | biome: gut microbiome; feature: rumen; material: SC-attached | host: Bos | place: Iran: Karaj | collected 2018-10
GCTTACAGCTCCCGCTTGATGCGGGCGATGGCATTCTTCTCCAGGCGGGACACCTGGGCCTGGCTGATGCCGATCTCGGAGGACACCTCCATCTGGGTGCGGCCGTCGCAGAAGCGAAGGGCGAGGATGTGCCGTTCCCGGGGACTGAGCCGGGCGATGGCCTCGTTCAGGGCGATCTGCTCCAGCCAGCTTTCGTCGGTGTTGCGCTCGTCGGAGATCTGATCCATCACATAGACGGCGTCCCCGGCGCTGTTGTAGATCGGCTCATAGAGGCTGAGCGGCTCGGCGATGGCGTCCAGCGCCATCACAACGTCCTCCCGCCGGATGTCCAGCAGGGCCGCGATCTCCTCCACCGTGGGCTCCGTCTGCCGCTCCGCCAGCAGGGCTTCCCGGGCCTGCAGGACGCGGTAGGCCGTGTCCCGCATGCTGCGGCTCACCCGCACGGCGCTGTTGTCCCGGAGATAGCGGCGCACTTCGCCGATGATCATGGGCACGCCGTAGGTGGAAAAGCGGACGTTCTGCCCGACGTCGAAGTTGTCGATGGCTTTGATGAGGCCGATGCAGCCCACCTGGAACAGGTCGTCGCAGCTTTCGCCCTTCTGGCTGCGCCGGGCGGCAAAGCGCTGGATCACGGAGAGGACCAGGCGCAGATTGCCCTCGATCAGGCGGCTGCGAGCCTCCCGGTCGCCCTGCCTGACCCGGCGCAGCAGCGCCTCCGTTTCCTCCGGTGAAAGGACAGGCAGATTCGCCGTGTTGACGCCGCAGATCTCGACCTTTCCCAGCATATCGGCTTCCTCCCGCGGAATATCTCCGCAGAGGGAAGTATGCCCGCCGGGCCGGGGATTTATGATGGAAGAAGCTGTCGATCAAAGGGCGCGGCCGCCGTGCCGAGGCTCAGAACCGGCCGATGTCCATGGCGGCGAAGAAGCCGGAGTGGACCGCGCCGGAGACCTTGCCGGGCTTTTTGCAGTCCCCCGCGGCGGTGATCCGGATGCCCAGAGGGGCAAGCTCCTCATACAGGCCGTCCTCGCTGCGCATGCCCACGGCGTAATACACGCAGTCGCAGGGGAGGGTCACGCTCACGCCGTTCTTTTCATAAACGACGGCGTCCCGGCGGATCTCCCGGCAGCGCGCCCCCGTGATCACCCGGAGCTGCTTTTCCCGCACGGTGTACTGGAGGCCGTATTTGTAGCCGAAGCCCCCGTCCCGGGCGTATTCGTCCTCCATCTCCAGGACGGTGACGTCCCTGCCCAGGTTCCGCAGGTGGAGCCCCGTTTCGACGCCCACCAGACCGCCGCCGACGATCACGATCCTTTCGCCCACGGAGGCCGGGTCCCGGTAGACCGACAGCGCATGGCGGGCGTTTTCCCAGCCGGGGATGAAGCGCGGCTCGATGGGCTTGCTCCCCGCGGCGAGCACGATATCGTCCGGCGCCAGGGCCGCGGCCTCCGAAGCCGTGGCCGTCTTATTCAGCACGATACGGACGCCCGCCTTCTCCGTCTGGGCGATGAGGAAATCCTTGTAGCGGCGCAGGTCGTGCTTCAGGCTGTCGGCGTCGGTGAAGTTCAGGAGGCCGCCCAACCGGCCGGATTTCTCCCACAGGGTCACCTCATGCCCCCTGCGGGCGGCCGTGACCGCGGCGGTCATCCCGGCGGGGCCGCCGCCGATCACCAGGACCCGCTTCGTGTGCTTCGCTCTGCTGACGTCCTCTCCGAAGCCCAGGCGGGCTTCCCGCCCGATCAGGGGATTCACGCTGCAGATCATGTGGCGGGTGAGGTTGTCGCTGTCGCAGCAGCCCAGGCAGCGGATGCAGGGGGTGATGTCCTCCTCGCGCCCGGCGAAGGCCTTTTCCGGGAAATAGGGGTCGGCGATAAGGGCGCGGGACATGGAGACCCCGTCGGCCTTGCCGGAGGCGATGATCTCCTCGGCCTGTTCGGGATAGAGCACCGCGCCCACCGTGTAGACGGGGATCTTTACCCGGCCGTCCCGCTTGATCGCCTCCGAAAGATCCGTGTTGATCCCCAGGGGGCGGAAGGTGGCCGTCATGTTGTTCTGCAGGCCCTCTACGCTGACCTCCACCAGGTCGATGTATTCCTGGGCCTTTTCCAGAAAATAGATCGTGTCCTCCACCGTGAAGCCGCCCTCGGTGCGCTCGGAGCCGCTGACCCTGGCCATCACCGGCTGTTTGGGACCCACCCGCTCCCGCACGGCCCGGAGGATCATCAGGGGGAAGCGCATGCGGTTTTCCAGGCTGCCGCCGAACTCGTCCGTCCGGGTGTTCACGATGGGGGAGAGGAACTGGGCGGGGAGCCAGCCGTGGCCGAAATGGAGGAGCACGGTATCGAAGCCGGCCCAGAGGACGTATTCCGCCGTGTCCGCGTACTGGCGGCACACCTCCTCCATCATTTCCTTCGTCATGGCCTCGGCGAAGACGCCGGGCGCCGTTTCCGCAGCCACCGGGCCCATCGCCCGCCGGGTGTTGTATTCCGGCCGGATCTTCAGCCCGCCGTGGGTCAGCTCCGCGCTGGCGAGGGCGCCGTGCTCATGGATCGCGGCAGAGAGCTCGGCGAAGAGAGGCAGATTATCGTGGGTCTTCTTCATCTCCGGGACGTGGTTCCCGCCGTCGCCCACCGAGACCTCGCCCAGATTCACGATCCCCGCGCCGCCGCGGGCCTTGTGCTCCAGATAGGGCGCGTAATACTCGGTCGGACGGCCGTCCACCGTGTGGAACAGCATATTCGGAGCCGACATGATCCTGTTTTTGAGGAGGATGCCCTTCACCCGAAGGGGACTGAACAAATGGGGGAATCTGGTGTTCATGACGGATCGCCGTCCTTCCGTTCGTGTTCCGGACCGGGAAACGGTCCGGCGAGGCGTCTTCCGGTTTCGGAGCGGCGCCTCCGGGAAACAGGATAGCATACGGGGCGGGGTATTGCAAGAAAAGCCCGCCGTCCGGGCAGCCGGTCGCCGCGCTCCGGCCAAAGGTTGAAATCCGGCGGAAGCTGTGATAAAATCAGTCGTTAATACGGGAGGAGGGATAAGGATGCGAAAGAGAACCGCGGCGCTGATCCTCTGTCTGCTGATCCTGGCCGGCATCGGCACGGCCGCCGCAGCAGGCGGCGCGGACGACCCGCTGCTGTCCCTCAGTTATCTTTACAACACCTATCTGCCCAAACTGCAGGCCCTCTTCGCCCGGGAAACGGAGGAAGGCCTCGGCGGTCTGGCGGAGGATTACCGCGGGCGGCTGGACGCCATCCCCATTTCGGAGGCAACGGCATGGGACCGTGCCGCCTCCCTCACGGCCCTGGCGCTGGAGGACGGGGGCAGCGTCCGTCTCGCCCCCTTCGGGAAATTCGTGCTGTCCGAGGGCAGGGCGCGGCTGCAGGTCGCCGCCGGTGAGGTGCTGGACCTGTCCGAGGGGCGAGTCTGCGCGGACGGGGAGTGGTTGATCCCCGCCCACCGCTATTTTGCCGCAGAGGAGTCGGAGGCGCTCATCCGGGTGTATTCCGCCGCTCTGGGCTTCGTGGACGGATATTACCTGTCGGAGGCATCCGGCAGTTTCGCCGCCGCCGAGCGCTTCCCGGATATCGAAGGGCACTGGGGCCGGGGGAATATCCTGGCGCTGGCGGAGAAGGGCCTGGTCAACGGCATGGAGGAGCATCTCTTCGAGCCGGACCGGAAGGTCACCCGCGCCATGTTCGTGACTATCCTGGGCCGCATGTGCTCGGCCGATCCCGCCGCCGCGGCGGCGACCGATTTTTCGGACGTGGGCCCGGGGGACTGGTTCGCCTCCTACGTGGCCTGGGCCGCCGGATACGGGATCGTGACGGGCTATGACGACGGGACCTTCGCACCGAACCGGGAGATCACCCGGGAGCAGATGGCCCTGATCCTCATCCGCTGCTGCGACGCCTTCGGCTTTGATCTGCCGGAGACGGAGGAAGCCGTGCGCTTCACGGACGAGGCGTCCGTCAGCCCCTGGGCGCTGGACGCCGTGCTGCGGGCCCGGCGGATCGGCCTCATCAACGGCAGGGGAGACGGTTCCTTCGATCCCCTGGGGACGGCGACGCGGGCGGAAATGTGCGCCGTGATCGCGCGTCTCATGGAGAAAACGGAGACCGCCGCGCCCGACGACGGGCCGGAGCCGCCGGAAAAGGACCCGGCGGAGGAGCAGACCCCGGAGGAAGAGGATAAGGACGACCAGGCGAAGGACGAAGAACCGCCGGAAGACGAAACCCCCGACGACCGGGAGGACGAAGACCCCGACAGCCGGACTGACGAGGACGGCCGGGACAACGAGGACGACAGCCGGACTGACGAGGACGACGACTGGGGCGACGAGGACGACTGGGGCGACGAGGACGACGACTGGGGCGACGAAGACGACGATTGGGGCGACGAGGACGACGACTGGTGAGCCGAAAACCCCGAACGGGAAGATAAACGGGAAGTGAAGACGATGACGGTGAAGGAAGAGATCAGCCGCTGGGTGGACGAGCGGCGGCAGGACTATCTCCGGGACGTGGGTAGGCTGGTGGCCGTCCGCAGCGTCGCCGGGGAAGCGAAGGAAGGCATGCCCTTCGGGGAGGGCCCGGCCGCGGCGCTGAAGGAGGCCCTGGCCCTGGCTTCCGGGCTGGGCTTCCGCACGAAGGACTACGACGGCTACGTCATGACGGCGGACCTCCTGGAGGGAGAAGCCGCTTTGGATATCCTGGCCCATCTGGACGTGGTGGGCGAGGGAGACGGTTGGGAGACGGATCCCTATACCGCCGTGGAGAAGGACGGCTGCCTCTACGGCCGGGGCACGGACGACGACAAGGGACCCGCCGTGGCGGCCCTCTACGCCATGGCCTGCGCCCGCGACGTGGCGGGGGACCGGCTGAAGAAAAACACGCGGCTGATCCTGGGCACGGACGAGGAATCCGGTTCCCGGGACATCCGGCGTTATTATTCCCTGGAAAAGAGCGCGCCCTATACCTTCTCGCCGGACGCGGATTTTCCCGTGATCAACACGGAAAAGGGCGGTCTGGCAGGGACGTTCCGCCGGGAATGGGAGCCCTCCGGGGCCCTGCCCCGGGTTTCCGACTTCGACGGGGGATACCGCATCAACGTCCTCCCGGCAGACGCCGCCGCCCGGGTGCTGGGCTTCAGCCCGGAGGAGCTCGCCGCTCTCTGCGGCCCTTTGGCTGAAAAGCTGGGCGTCTCCCTCTCCGTTGCGGAGATCCCCGGCGGCGCGAAGCTCTCGGTCCGGGGCCTCGCGGCCCACGCCTCCACCCCGGAGCTGGGGAACAACGGCATCACCGCCCTCATCGCCCTGCTGAACGCCCTGCCCCTGGCCGAAAGCCCCTCCGCGGAGGCGCTGCGGGCCCTGGGCGGCCTCTTCCCCCACGGGGACGGAGCGGGTCGGGCCCTGGGGATCGCCATGGCGGACGAGCTTTCCGGCCCCCTGACCCTGGCCTTCAGCCTCTTCCGGATGACGGAGACGGGCTGCGCAGGGAGCTTTGACAGCCGGGTCCCCATCTGCGCCGGAGAGGAGAACTGCCGCGCCGTGGCAGCCGAGCGGCTGGAGGCGGCGGGCTTCCGCTTCGAGGGCGTCATGCGTCCGCCCCACCACACGCCGGCGGATTCACCCCTGGTACGGGCCTGCCTGCTGAGCTACGAGACCTTCACCGGCCGGAAGGGCGAATGCCTCTCCATGGGCGGCGGGACCTACGTCCACGATATCCCCGGCGGCATCGCCTTCGGCGCCGCCATGCCCGGCTTCGAATCCAACCTGCACGGGGCTAACGAGCGCATGCGCATCGACGACATGCTCACCGCCATCAAGATCTTCGCCATGGTGATCGTGGAGCTCTGCGCGGAATAAGGGAAAAACGCCGAGGGGCTGCAGCGATTCAGGCTGCAGCCCCTCGATTCATTTCGAGACTTCCGCTCATGGCTCCGTAAAGTGGACGTGGCTGTGGATGTGGTCCTCACAGAAGCAGTGGTAGCCGACGCACTGGGAGCAGTACCGGAACTCCAGCTCCGGGTGGTCCGCATCCGTCCGTCCGCAGACCGCGCATTTCCTTGTGTACGGGCGGTCGGATTGGGCCTTTTCCGCCCGGCGCACGTTCCGGCGGAAGCGGACAGCGGAGCCGCTGCTGCGCATTTTCAGCAGCTTCAGGGAAGCCAGCAGGCTCCCGCCGCAGAACAGGAAGTAGTTGGCGATGGCCACCAGGGGAAGCAGTGTCCGCCCCGTGATCATGCTCAGGATGAAGAGAGCCGCCTCAAACCAGCCCAGCCACTTCACCTTGATGGGGATGAAGAAGAACAGCAGGATCCGGTTCTCCGGCCAGAGTGTGGCGTAAACGAAAAACATGGAGAGGTTGAGGTAGCTGCCCGTCACATAGATGCCGCCGCCCCGGATCAGACCGGCGATCACGGCAAACACGATGTTCAGCGCCATGCCGCAGAGGTAGTAGGCGGTGAACTTGCCCGTGCCCCAGGCCTGCTCCAGGGTGCTGCCGATGAGGTAATAGAAATACAGCTCCAGGACGAGGCCGATGATGCGGCTGGTATTCGGGACGAAGACGAAGGTCACCAGCCGCCAGATTTCGCCCTTCAGCAGCCGGCCGGGGATCAGGCACAGATACCAGACGAGCATCCCCGACCTGTCCATCTGGGAAAAGAGAAAGACCAGCGCGTTGCCGATGATGAGATAGAGCATCAGCCGGGGGATGCCGAACCTGGGATGCTTGTTCAGAAAGCGGTAGAGACCGCGGTTGAATCCGTTCAGAATCTTCATTTGCATTGCCTCCGACGGTCATTCTACATGATTCCGCCCCTTTTGTCCACGGGAGAAGGGGCGGATACTGGCCGGAAACAGAAAATTTACACTTTCCACCGGCTTCCGGCTGTGCTATAATATACTGAATCAATATCAAAGTGGAACTGCGGAGAGGATTATGCCGGAAAAAAGACAGGAAGCGGAGGACCGCGTCGAGGGGAAAAACGCCGTCATGGAGGCCCTCAGGGCCGGGCGATCCCTGGATAAGCTGTACGTCGTCCGCGGGGAGCAGGACAAGGCCGTCCGATTCATCATCCAGAAGGCAAAGGCGGCGGGCGCCGTCGTTTCCGAGGTGGATCGGCGCAAGCTCGACGCCATGAGCGTCACCCACGCCCACCAGGGCGTGATCGCCGTGGCCGCCGTGCGGGAATACGCGTCGGTGGAGGACATCCTGGCCCTGGCGCGGGAGCGGGGAGAGCCGCCCCTGATCGTCGTCCTGGACGAGATCTCCGATCCCCACAACCTGGGCGCCGTCGTCCGCACCGCGGAATGCGCCGGAGCCCACGGGATCCTCATCCCGAAGCACCGCAGCGCCGGGATCACCGCCGTGGTGGAGAAGACCTCCGCCGGGGCCGTGGAGCACCTTCCCGTCGCCCGGGTGGGGAACCTGGTCTCCGCCCTGGAGAGCCTGAAGGAAGCGGGCGTGTGGGTGTTCGGCACGGCGGCGGACGGGGACCGCGGCCTCTGGCAGGCGGATCTCAAGGGACCGGCCGCCATCGTGATCGGCTCGGAGGGCAGCGGCATGAGCCGCCTCACCCGGGAGACCTGCGATTTCCTTCTGTCCATTCCCCTGCGGGGGAAGGTGTCCTCCCTGAATGCGTCCGCTGCGGCCGCCGTCGTCCTCTACGAGGCGGTCAGGCAGAGAATCGGTTGAGAGAAGGTTCTTTATGTCGGAGCAGAGCCCTGAAAAACTGAATCAGTCGGAAGCGCCTGCCGAGACGTATACGCTGGCCTCCATCCTTTCGGAGTACAAATCCGAGGCCTTCATCCGGAACGAGCGCCGCCTCAGCAAGGAAGAGCTGGAAAAGCGGGCCGACGAGATCATCAACGAGATGAAGCGCAGCGTGGAGGCGGAGATCGCCGGAGAAGAGGCAAAGGAGGAGCCGGAGCCCCCCGAAGCCCCGGCGGACGGCCCCGAAACCGCACCTGCCGAAGAGACGGAAGCGCAAGCCCCGGCGCCGGAGACGGAAGCGCCCGCGCCGGAGAAGGAAGACCCGGCGCCGGAGCCGCCCGGTGAAGTGCCTCAGGCGCCGATTGCGGAACCGGCGGCGGAACCGGAAGCGCCCGGGCCGGAGGAACCCCCTGCCGAAGTCGCCGCGCCGGAGGAGGAGAGCCCGGACAAGCCGGAGCCGATCCCCATCTGGGTGCCCCGGGAGAAGCGGAAGCCGAGAGAACCGGCGCCGCTGCTCCCCGTGGAGGAGGAAGAGGAGCCCGCGCCGCCCGAAGAAGCGGAAGCCCCGCCGGAAGAACCTGCGGCGGGAAAAGGGGAGGCCGCGCCGGAAGAGGCCCCTGGGGAGAACGGGGAAGAAGAAACTGAGGCGGGAGAAGCCCCCGGCCCCGACGAAGCCGACGCGAAGGCGGACGAAGCCGCCCTGCGGCAGCGGCAGCGCCGGGCCGCCCGGGCGGAGCAGGCCCGCCGGAGAAAAAAGCAGCGGGAGGAAAAGACCCGCCGGAGAGAGGAAGCGCGGGAGGAGGCCCGGCGGGAGAAGCCGGAGCCCACACCGGAGGAGGCGCTGCGCCTCTACGCTTCCGGCATCGTCTCCCTGCGCCGGCGGATGACCCCGGCCTTCGCGCTCTGCGCCGTCATGGCCCTTCTGGTCCTTTTGAGCGGCCGCGCCGCGCCGGAGTCCGCCCTCGGTGGGAATACGGCGGTCATCCTCCTGGCGGCCATGCAGCTGGCGGTCATGCTCCTGGGACTGGACGTGCTGGTGCGGGGCGTGACGGATCTGGCTTCCGCCCATCCCAGCTTCGAATCGGTCGTCCTCCTGGCGAACGTCGCCGCCGAGGTGGACGCGGTGCTGATCCTGGCCGGACGAGCCGAGGGGCTGGGGCTGCCCTACTGCGCCCCCGCCGCCGTATCCCTGGCCTTCGCCCTCTGGGGTTCCCTCTGCCGCCGCAGCGCCTTCCGGGACACCGTGAAGGCCATGCGCCTCGCCAGCGTTCCGACGGTGGTCACCGCCGCGCCGGATCTGGCGGAGGAGGGCGTCGTGCTGAACAAGAAGCTGGGCAGCTCCAAAGGCTTCCTCAAAAAGGCCGTCCAGCCGGACCTCCCGGAGCGGGTCTATAAAAAGCTGTCCCCGCCGGTCCTGATCCTGCTGGTGATCCTGGCCCTGGCCGCCGCCTTCCTGTCCGGGACCGGGGCGGTGATCCACTGCCTGGCGGCCCTCAGCTGCGCCGCGGCGGCCCTCACCGCAACCCTGGCCTTCGCCCGGCCCTTCGCCCTTACCGCGAAGAAGCTCACCGGCAACGGCGCGGCCCTGGCGGGCTGGAGCGGCGCGGAGGACATGTCCGGGGCGGTTGGCCTGGTGATCCGGGACCTGGACGTATACCCGGAGAACACCATCATCCTCAACGGCATGAAGGTCCTTTCCGGCGCCCACGTGGAGAAGGTCGTGGCCTACACCGGCAGCGTGATCCTGGCCACCGGCTCCGGCCTCCGGCGGGTCTTCGGGGAGCTGATGCGGCAGTACGCCGCGCCCCTCTACCGGGTGGAGGATTTCGACTGCGGCACGGAGGGCGGCGTGAGCGCCTTCGTGGGCATGGAGCAGGTCCTGGTGGGTACGGGCGCTTACATGAACCTGATGGGCATCCGCGTCCCCGGCAGCGTGGACGTGGGCGGCGCGGTGTATACCGCCATCGACCACGAGCTCTGCGGCGTCTTCATCGTGAATTACCTGCCCCAGGAGCTGGTGCAGAACGCCCTGTTCCGCTTTGAGTCCGGCAAGCTCCGGCCCGTGTACGCCATCCGGGATTTCAATATCAGCCCCGCCATGCTGGTGCAGAAATTCCGCCTGAGCGAGGGGAGCATCGTCTTCCTCCCGCCGGAGGACCGGTACCGGCTCAGCGTGGAGCCCCCGGAGGACCCGGAGCCCGCCGCGCTCCTGAGCCGGGAGGGCCTCTGGCACTATTCCGAGGCCGCCCGGGGCGGCCGCCGGCTCTGGCGGAATACCCGCAGAGCCTTGCTGATGACCCTGCTGGGCGCCGCGCTGGGCGTCGCCATCGTCTTCATCTCCTGCGCCCGCGGCGCTTTCGGCTCCGCTTCTCCCGGCAAGCTGCTCCTGGCCATGCTGCTCTGGGCCCTGGCGACGATGCTGATCGCGGATTCCGCCGAGGGAGACTGACGGGGACCGGGGCATAATTTGAAAAACACTTGTGTTTCGACCGTACTTCGTGTATAATAATTTTCTGTGCAGAACTTCAATAAGGAGAGGAATCAGATGTCAGAGAAAATCCGCAATATATGCCTCCTGGGGCACGGCAGCACCGGCAAGACCAGCCTTGCCGAGAGCATCCTGAACGTGACCGGCATGACCGACCGTCTGGGCAGGGTCGTTGAGGGCAACTCCGTCTGCGACTACGACGCCGAGGAGATCAAGCGCCAGATCAGCATTTCCACTGCCACGGTCTATGCCAAGTACAAGGGCACGAAGATCAACATCCTGGATACCCCGGGCTTCTTCGATTTCGCCGGGGAAGTGCAGGAGGCCCTGCGCGTGGCCGACGCCGGCATCATCTGCGTTTCCGCCAAAGACGGGCTGAACGTCGGCGCGGAGAAGTCCTGGAAGTATCTGAAGGAGGCGAACAAGCCCCGCGCCATCTATATTTCCAAGACGGATGAGGAGCATGCGGATTTCGACCGCACCTTCAACCAGCTGCGGGAAAAGTTCGGCAGCACGGTTTCCGCCTTCACCATGCCCGTGGTGGAGAACGAGAAGGTCACCGGCATCATCGACGTGATCGCGAAAAAGGCCTTCCGCATGGTCAAGGGCAAGCGGGAGGAGATCGATATCCCCGCCGACGAGGCCGACCGGCTGGAGGAGCTGTATCAGGAGGTCGTGGAGAACGCCGCCTCCACCAGCGAGGAGCTCATGGAGAAGTACCTGGAGACCATGGAGCTCAGCCAGGAGGAGGTCTACGGCGCCCTGTCCACCGGCGTCGCGGAAGGGGAGATCTGCCCTGTGTTCTGCGGCTGCGCCATGACCGGCCTGGGCACCACCGTCCTGCTGGACGCCATCGTCAACCTCTTCCCCGAGCCCATGGAGGGCGGCGAGCCGGTGAAGCCCGACGAGCCTGCCCGGGCGATCATCTATAAGACGATCTCCGACCAGTTCGGCAAGTTCTCCCTCTTCAAGGTCATCGCCGGCAAGGTCACCCCGGATATGACCCTGGTGAACGCCCGCTCCGGCGCCAACGAGAAGCTGGGCCACATCTACATGATGCAGGGCAAGAAGAACGTGGAGGTCCAGGAGATCGTCTGCGGCGACTTCGGCGCCGTGGCCAAGCTTTCCGATTCCAAGACCGGCGACACCCTCTGCGATTCCCGCAAGGTGGAGGCCGCCCCCGGCATCGAGTTTGCTGAGCCCTGCTACTCCATGGCCATCGCCCCCAAGACCAAGGGGCAGGACGACAAGGTGGCCCAGGGTCTCAGCCGCCTGGGCGAGGAGGATCCCACCTTCTCCGTCGTGAACAACGCTGAGACCAAGCAGATGGTCATCTCCGGCGCCGGCGACATCCATCTGGACGTGCTGTGCTCCAAGCTCAAGAGCAAGTTCGGCGTGGAGGTCGTCCTGAGCCCCTCCCGCGTGCCCTACCGGGAGAAGATCCGCAAAAAGTACGAGGCCCACGGCCGCCACAAGAAGCAGACCGGCGGTCACGGCCAGTTTGCCGACGTGAAGATCCGCTTCGAGCCCCAGGACGAGCAGGAGGACATGATCTTCGCCGAGGAGGTCTTCGGCGGCAGCGTGCCGAAGAACTTCTTCCCCGCCGTGGAAAAGGGCCTGCGGGAGAACTGCGCCAAGGGCGTGCTCGCCGGCTATCCCATGGTCTATCTGAAGGCCGTGCTCTACGACGGCGACTTCCATCCCGTGGACTCCTCCGAAATGGCCTTCAAGACCGCCGCCGGCCTGGCCTACAAGGAGCTGATCAACGCCAGCCCCGTGCTGCTGGAGCCCATCGGCACCCTCACCGTCACCATCCCCGACAACTACCTGGGCGATATCATGAGCGACATCAGCTCCAAGCGCCGGGGCACCGTGCTGGGCATGAACGCCCACGACGGCATGCAGATCGTGGAGGCCGAGGTCCCCATGGCCGAGATGTCCTCCTATACCATCGACCTGCGCAGCATGACCCAGGGCCGCGGCTCCTTCTCCCTGAAGTTCGCCCGCTATGAGGAAGCCCCCGCTATGGTGCAGCAGAAGATCATTGAGGAAGCCAAGGCCAATGCCGAGGCCGAATAAACGAAAGGGAAAACAGAACGTCGCCCGCTCCGGAGACTTCCGGGGCGGGCGTTTCCCGTATATCATACCGAGCTTCCGCGGAAACCGGAGAGAATGATCTGCGTCCGCCGGGGCGAAGGATGGCGCACGTCAGGCCGGAGGGACAGCCGTGTTTTCATATCAGTCGGCAGCGGCGCCGTAGCGCCGGAGGACCGCCAGGAGCCGGGCCTGCTTGTCGGCGCCGAGCTCCGTGAGGGGAAGGCGAAGCTCCCCGGAGCAGAGCCCGGCGGCGGCCATGGCCGCCTTCACGGGGATGGGATTCACGTCCATAAACAGGGCGTCCATCAGGGCCAGGTACTCAAAGTGGAGGGCGGCCGCGTCCCGGTAATCCCCGGCGAGGCAGAGCCGCGTCAGCTCGCTCATGGCCTCCGGCGCCAGATTGGAGGCGACGGAGATCACCCCTTTGGCCCCCAGGGCCATGAGGGGCAGGGTGAGAGAATCGTTCCCGCTGTAAAAACTGAAATCCTCGCCGCAGAGGGCCATGGCGCGGCTCACGGCGTCCAGATCCGTCCCGGCCTCCTTCACGCCCACGATCCGGGGGTGGCGGCTGAGCTCGGCGAGGGTCTCCGGCTCGATGCGCATCCCCGTGCGGGAGGGCACGTCGTAGAGGAGGACGGGCAGCTCCGTGCGGTCCGCCAGATAGGTGAAATGCCGCAGAAGTCCGGATTGGGAAGTCTTGTTGTAATAGGGCGTCACCAGCAGGAGCGCGTCCGCTCCCGCGTCCTCCGCCTGGCGCACCAGCGTCAAGGCGTGTTCCGTGCTGTTGCTGCCCGCCCCGGCGATCACGGGGACCCGCCCGGAAGTCCGGCGGGCCGAAAAGCCCACCAGGGCTCTGTGCTCCCGGTAGGAGAGCACGGCGCTCTCTCCCGTGGTCCCGGCGATCACCAGGGCGCTGCAGCCGCCGGCGATCTGCCAGTCGATCAGCCCGGCCAGCGCCTTTTCGTCGATCACGCCGTCCCGAAAGGGGGTGACCAGGGCCGTGGCGCAGCCGGTGAAGACGCATTTCTTCATGAAAAGACCTGCCTTTCTGCCCCGCAGACGGGGCCTCCGCCTGCGGGACGAAAATAAAAGGGCCGGGACGCGATCACACGTCCCGGCCTTCCGGTTTGCTCTCTTGTTGGATCAGATATAGTTCTCGGCGCACAGCAGCTCCGCCAGGAGCACGCCGCCGCCCGCAGCCCCGCGGAGGGTGTTGTGGCTCAGGCAGACGAACTTGTAGTCGTACTGGGTGTCCTCCCGCAGCCGCCCGATGGAAACGGCCATACCGTTCTCCAGGTTCCGGTTCAGCTTCGTCTGGGGCATGTTGTCCTCGGTGAAGTAGTGGAGGAACTGCTTGGGCGCGGTGGGCAGCTGCAGCTCCTGGGGCCTGCCGCTGAACTCGGCCCAGCGGCGAAGGATCTCCTCCTTGGAGGGCTTGTTTTTGAAGCTCACGAAGACGGCGGCCATGTGCCCGTTGGACACCGGCACCCGGAGGCACTGGGCGGTGATGGCAGGCTCCGTCGCGTTCACGATCTTCCCGTCCTCGATCCGGCCCCAGAGCTTCATGGGCTCCCGCTCAGATTTCTCCTCCTCGCCGCCGATATAGGGGATCACGTTGTCCACCATTTCCGGCCAGGTCTCGAAGGTCTTGCCGGCGCCGGAGATGGCCTGATAGGTGCACACCAGCACCTTTTCCGGGCCGAAGTCCATCAGAGGATGGATGGCCGGAACGTAGCTCTGCAGGGAGCAGTTGGACTTCACGGCGATGAAGCCCCGCTTGGTGCCCAGGCGCCTGCGCTGGTCCTCTATCACATGGATATGCCCGGGATTGATCTCCGGTACCACCATGGGCACGTCCGGAGTCCAGCGGTGGGCGCTGTTG
>JAEEGK010020209.1_pt1 | contig 14184 bp, 7 predicted proteins | sample 8958771 | NCBI WGS metagenome assembly JAEEGK01 (sample SAMN16246547, study PRJNA631951) | gut metagenome | biome: gut microbiome; feature: rumen; material: SC-attached | host: Bos | place: Iran: Karaj | collected 2018-10
TTATAAAAAATATATATATTTAAATAAATAAATATTTTATATTTTATTAATTCCAAAAAATATATATAAAATAAATAATTATTATTAAATCAAAATCATAGTTAAATAATATAAATTTAATTTTCAATCAATTGCCCATCTTTATATATCGCAGTATAACTTTCTTCATCCTTATAAAATATTCCTTCTCCATTCATTTCATCGTTTTTAAAATATCCTTCCCATCTGCTTCCATCTTTCCAAAAAAATGTTCCTTTTCCTTCCCTTATTCCATTACAAAATTTACCTTCGTATTTTTCACCATTAGGATAATAATAAACGCCATTTCCATCTTTGAGTCCTTTTTTATATTCTCCATCATATATTAAATTATTATCTTTATCAAAAACTTTTCCTCTTTTATACTGTCTCCCGTTATCCCAATACCCCACGAAGTAGACCCCCCCGTCTCCAAAAATTAATGCACCTCTTCCGTTTCTAATAATATAATCAGCTTCTCCTATGTATATATTATTATCTTTCTGTATTTCGATTAAATCAAGTTGCTCATTATCTAATTGCTCTAATTGTTCTAATTCATTTGTGATATGAGGATATTTAGTTTTATATTTTTCTAAAAATAAGGACCAATGGTCATATAAAGGATATTTTTTTCCTGTTTTTATTTCTTCATATGAAAATGTTGAATTTACATTTATTAATTCGAAATTTTTGTTATCTTTTGAAAAAAAGGTATTTATTTTTATTTCATTATTTTCTTCTTGTGCTGTCTCCTTTATTTCTTTTGTTTCATCTATTTTATTTTCATATTGAGATACTTCTATATTTAAATTAAACCAATGCTCTCCAAATTTTTGTTTTTTTATTCCTAATATTAAATTACTATCATTATTATTTATTTTCATATTAAATTCTTTTTCATTATTTGGATATAATAAATAATATCCTTCTAATTTATCTGTTCTAATATTCCATTCTTGATAAATATTATTTAATGGATTTATGCATAAGGTATAACCTAATCCACTTTTTTCAAAAGAATTTTTTGATTCATAAAATACTTCATTATTATTTAATTTATCTAAATTTATTTTTTTTCTTGTATTAAGAATTATATATTTAATTAATTCGAAATTATTATCATTTCCTATATATTTAGCACTCATCTTCGTATCAGAGCAAAATCTGATTTTAGTATTATCATCGTTTAAATTATTCATTTGATATAGCCATACTAGATAATATCCTTTTTGAAAGGTTTTTGTAATTTCTAGAATTTCATTACTTTCATATTTTGTAAATAAATTTTTTATTTCAGGAGTGATATTATCATATTCTGCAATTATTAAACTTTTTGGATTTTGAATATCTCTTAATTCTCTATGATAATTCCAATTTTTATCAAATAAAGATATTGAAAGCATTCCTTCTTCTTGAACATGGAAATTATATACTTTAGGATAAATTATATTTTCTTTATCATAATCGCTATTATTTAATTCGAAAGTTTTTGAACAACCATCAAATATCATATGACATATATCACTTCTCAAAAAATATTTTTTAACATCTTCTATAGAAATCCAAAATTCCCCTTTTTTTAATTCCAATTTATTACTGTTAATTTTTTTTTTAATTTCTTCATTCCATAATTTACTTTTTTCACCCCAATCACCCCCCCATTCCGTCTCCCCCGTGGGGTCAGAAAATTTGCATAAAAATAAAATATTATTTTTTTCTATTTCAATTTTTTCCGTTTCAACTAATATATACATATGATGATTAATTAATCCTTTTATTGTCACATCATTTCTATTTTTAGTCAAACTTATACACAATCCATTATTTTTATCTGCAAAATTTAATTCATGAAATAATTCATCATTACTTAAATCTTCATGAATTAATACATCGCAGGCGGAGCCTGTTAATGCTCTGAAAAAATCAATTGGCCATGAATTAATTATATTTTGATAGCCTCCATTGACTTTAGCCCACGCTTTTTCGATTAAAAGAGGCCAAATTTCAAAATTAGATGGTTTAATAAAATATAATATATTACTATTTTTTAAGCAAGGAAAATAATCATCAATATACACTTTTTGAAATTCACCATCAATGAATAAAATTATTTCGTAAATACCATTCGGATTATATTCTTTATTAATTATAATTTTATTAAATAAAGATGGAAATTTAGTTAAAGATGTTAAAACTGAGTAAAAATATTGATAAGATAATCTCCCATATCTTATATTTGAAGTCGATATTGAATCTTCATAAATAACAGGATGAGGTATTATATCAGAAATACGTTTCCATTCTATTTCTGATGAATGAATCATTTTATATTTGCCCTCATTTGGGTCTATATATTCGCCTTCGATATTTTTACCTAATAAAGAATTTTCATTCGGAGGAAATATATCATCAATCCATGGGGTATTAATATCTTGAATTACTTGATTTTTATATATTTTAAAATTAGTAATGTTTTCATCCAAATTTTTTGGTTCGGATGACATTTTTATTATATCATTAATTTATCAATTTTTATCTTTAAATTTATTTTGTATTTATATTTGTTTTATTTTAATTTAATATTAGTTCTTTTTTTTTATTTTTTTTATTGATTTTTAATAATTATATTCAATTCAAATACAAAATTTTATTTCTTTTTCTTAATATTAAAAAAAGTTAATTAGTCTTATAATGAATTTCTTTCTATTATATTATCTTTTTAAATTAATTTTTATTTATTTAATAAAATTGTTTTAAATTTATATTTTTATTATTAAAAGTATGTTAAATCAATCTCAAAGAATAATGCAAAATTATACAATTTTTGGTATTAATTTCAAAGATGCATTTGAAAATTTAACAGATGATGAAAAAACTTATCTCTATTATTTGTCTAAAGCATGTTGGGTTGGGAAATTAATTACTCTATTCCAAAATAGTTATGAATCACCAGCTTTATTTTTAATTTTTCAAAAGTTTTTTTGTTCTTTTTCATCTTTTCAAAATGTAAAAGAAATAATATTAAAAAAAAATATAACTGATGTGGAATATAATTTATTCATAAGTTATGTTTCAAAATTTTATAGTAATTTCGGAAATTATTCAATGTATGGAAATGAAAAATTTATTCCAAAATTATCAAGTAAAAGATTTCAAGATATATTAAAGATCTCAAATAAATTTTCGGAAATAAATTTTCTATGGTCTTGTATTGAAGGAATTGTTTATGATTGTCAAAAATCAAATTCAATAAATTTAGATGATAAATATAAAAATAGTTCTTTTTATTTAGGAGATATAAAAGAAAACCAAATAAATTATATAGATAAAATATTAAAAGAGAATCAAATAAGTCTATTAAATACTCGTTTAATTTCATTAACACATAATAAATTTGTAGTACTAATATCAAGTGTAAATGAAATACAAAAAAAATTAACAAATGATATTATTTTATATTATGGTGAATTTTCGAGTTTTTTAAAAAAAATAAATGAAAATTTAGAAAATGCAAAAAATTTTTGTTCAAATGAAAATGAAGAAAATATATTAAGAAATTATATAGATTTTTTTAATACTGGTGATATGGAAAAACATAAAGAATCACAAAGAAAATGGATAAAGGATATTTCTCCACCAATAGAAGTAAATTTTGGATGGATTCCTTCATATACTGATCCAATGGGAGTTAGAGGTAATTTTTCAGCTTGGGTAGGAATTACTGATAAATTTAATTCAAAAAAATATTCAAATTTATGTGATATATATAATGAATTAATTTCTAAATTACCTTGGGATAAACAATTTGAAAAAGAAAATAATTTATTAAAAAATTTTATTGGAATTGAAATTGTTTGTAATTGTAAAGAAGAATTTGAATTAGGGAGAAATTCTCCTAATTATAGAGAAATTACAGAATTTGAAGGTTTTAAAATAATTAATATATTAAATTTAAATAAATATGAAAAATTTGGAGATTTTGATTCTATTTTTTTTAATGATAAAGATTTAAAAATTTTATCTTCAAATGGAAAAAATGCATTAATATTAAAAACTGCATTACATGCTTTTTTAGGACATGGGACTGGAAAATTATTAAGAAAAGATGAGAATAATAAATTTAATTTTGATGTAGAACATTTATTAAATCCAATGACAGGAAATTTAATTGATAATTATTATAATTTAGATGAAACTTATGAAGATAAATTTAAAGATATTGCTAAAGTTTATGAAGAGTTTAGAGCAGATTTACATTCTTTATTTTTTTGTTTTGAACAAAAAATTTATGAAATTTTTGAAATTAATCATAAAGATTATCAAAATGTTATTTATGCTATTTGGATTAAATATATTCATCAAGGGATTTGTAGTTTATATTTATATGATATAGAAAATAAAAGTTGGAATCAATCTTATTCAATTGGTGCTTGGGTTTTTGTTAGTTATTTAATAGAAAATCAAAAAAAAGAAAAAGAAATTTTAATTATAAATTTTAAAAATAATGAAATTGGAATTAAAATTAATTATGAAATGATTATTTTTTATGGAAGAGATATTGTTCAAGATTTATTAATTAAAATTCACATTTGGAAATGTACTGGTAATTATGAAAGGGCTAAAAAATTTATCGAAAAATATTTAGAAGTAAATGATGATTTTTTGAAAATAAGAAAAAAAATTTATGAAAGTAAATATTCTTTAAGATATTATTTATATCATAATTTGAAAAAAAATGAAAATGATAATACAATTACAACTATAGAATATCCTGAAACTATGGAAGGTATTATTCAAAGTTATGTTGAAAGATATGGAAATGAATTTAATAATGATATTTATCAACAATGGATTAAATATGAAACTTCTTTTTTAAAAAATAATCAATTGTAAATATATAAAATTATATTCAAAGGTATTCCATCTCAGTAGTTCTATAATTAATAATATTTTTTGTATTTATTATAATATATTATAATTTAATTTTAAATACTAAAAAAAATTTATTCTATACAAAAAATCATTATTTAAATTTTTTTAAAAATGTCACAAATAGAAAATAAAATTCTAAAAAATGATCCTTTTGAAAATAAAATTGATATTTCAGATGAAATAACACATGATGATATAAATACAAGAAACTTACAAACAGAAGAGTCAGATATTAAAAAAGAAAATGAAGAAGATAAAATGAAAAATAAATCAAAATCAATAATATCAAAAATAAATGATAATGATAATAGAATATTATTACTAAAAAGACGATTTTTATATAAATTTGTTGGAAAAACATTATTTATTTTTTCAGACAAAAATGGTAATCCAATCTTTATAATTGGTCCTGATTGGGGAATGTATATATGCTTTAATGGAACAATTACTTTAATAATGATATCAATTTTCTTATTTATTTATCCAAAATTTAATTATTTAATGAAAATTTTAGGAATAATTTCATTTCTATTTTTTTTTTTAAGTTATACTTTAGTTTTTTTAATTAATCCTGGATATCCAAAAAATGAATTAGGTAAATTTACAGGTTTACCAAGAAAAAAATATTATTTTTGTGATTTTTGTCATTTTTGGATTAAAAAAGATTCATATGCAACTCATTGTTATGATTGTGATATTTGTATTGAAGGATATGATCATCATTGTCCTTGGACAGGACATTGTATTGGGAAAAAAAACCTTTCTTTATTTTATGCTTTTCTGTTTAGTACCATTTGTATTATTGGTTATTTTGCCGCTGCTCTTACAATGTATGCTTCAAAAAGTTAAAATGTATTATATTTGTAATTTTAGTTCTTTTTTTATTATAATTAATGAAATTTATATATTTTAAAATGTATTAAATTTTTATATTTTTTTGTTTTATTTTAAAAAAATTGTTTTTGGAGAAAATGTCTTCTAAAAATAAAAATGAAAATGATTTTTTACTGAGTAGAAAAGGTAGTTCTATAAGTGAAACTACTATTAAAACACCTATGAGTTTTCCTATTTCTCAAGATAAAAACAATTATTTTTTAAATCAAAATTATATTTTAAATACACATAATTTTAATTCTGATTTCGTTAAAAATAAACAATTTGACAATAGTAAAATTAATAATTTACCTTCATCATCATCTATTTCAACTATATCAACTGGATTAATTCATCAACAAAATATAATAAATACTCAATCTTCAAATGAAAATGATATTAAATCAAATAAAAAAAAAATACAATTATTAAATGATTTTCAATATTCTCAATTAATAAATAATCAAAATATTATTTTTTCAAAAATTCAAAATTTATATTCACAAAATTATCCTTGTTCAAATGAAAGTAATTTATGGATTGAAAATTTTAAATATATATTTGATGATATTATAGAAAAGTATAAAGAAAATGAAAATATTGAATTAATTAAAAATACTTTAATGTTAATGCTTTTTTCAATAATATTAATTTATGATATAAGTAATAAAAATAAACAAAGATATTTTATTGAAGATATTAAAAATATTTTGAAAATTCATAATTTAATGAGTGAAAGTATTTATGGAAATTCTTTTAATAATCCTAATATTAATCCTAAAGATGAATCACAAGTATTAATGCTTTCTTGTAAAGATATGAATAATAAACTTAATAAAATTTTAAATCAATTTGATAGAATAAATGAAAATAAAAATTGTAATTTTTTTCCTATTTTTAAAAAATTAAAATATGAATCTTTTGAGAATGTATATGATTTTTATATAAAGAATGTAAGAAATTCAATTCATGAAAATGTTAAAAAAAATGAAAATTTAAGAAATTCAATCAATAAAATCCCCATAGAAAATCCATATCAATATCAAATAAATAATTCTAATGTTCCAATTAATTTATATAAAAATAATTTAATGAATAATAATAAGAATAATATCAGATTATTAAGTCAAAAAAAAGCAAATATTCATAATAATAATGTAGCAAATTTAAATGGAATAAGTGCTTTTTTTGATACTTCAAATAATGTATTTTTATTTAGAAAACCTTTTAAATCTTCAACACCAAATAAACAAAAACAAAATGAATATAATATACAAAATCTTAGTTTTAAAAATAATTATACGCCTCAAAAATTTTTTACAAATAATTATGAAATTTATAATAATAATTCATATAAAAATATTATAACTCAATATTCTAATCAAGAAAAAAAATATAACAATATATCAAAATCATTATCATTTAATAAAAAGGAAATAATGGATATAGAAAAATTAAATACAACTCCAAAATATTCAAATAATTCTTTTAAAAAAATTCAATATAATTCAATTTATTTAAATACTGATAATTCTATAAAAAACAATCCAAAAACTCCAATTAAAATAAGAAAACCATCAAGAAAAAATATAGGACAATTAAATTTAAATATATTAAAAAATCAATCATTAACACCAGTAAAAATTAATACATTAAATAATGAAATATTAATTCCTTTTCCTCCATCAAAACCATATACTTTAGTATTAGATTTAGATGAAACTTTAGTACATGTTCCAAAAGGTTCAAATTCAATTATTTTAAGACCTGGTTTAAGAGAATTTTTACATTCACTTCTTCCATTTTATGAATTAATTATTTTTACAACTGGAATAAAAGAATATGCTGATCAAATTTTAAATTTTATTGAAATAGATGAAAAATATTTTAGTTATAGATTATATAGACAAAATGCAACTATTGTTAATGAAAATTATTATAAAGATTTAAATAAATTAGGAAGAGATATTAAAAAAATTATTATTGTTGATGATAAAAAGGTTTCTATGGAACTTCAAGAAGCAAATGGTATTATTATTAAACCTTTTATTTTTAATCCTGATAAGCCAAATGAAGATTTTATTTTGTTTGATTTAATTAGAGTTCTTATTAGAATTGCAAAAGAAAAACCTGATGATGTTAGAGAAAGTCTTAAAAATTATAGATTTGAAATATATAATAAAATTAGTAATGATTAATTTTAATTTTATATTTTATGATTTTTTTGATTTTTTGAGTATTTGGGAATTAAAATAAAGATTTAATTGAATTATTCATCTATAAATATTTTATTAAAATTCTAAATTATAAATAAAATAATAAAAAATTGTAATTTTTACTTTTCAATATATAAATTTCATTAAAAAAGTTTGAAAAAAATTTTGAATACATTTTTTATAATTTTTTATTGAATAATTAGAATAAAAAAATGGAAGAAAAAAAGAATTGTTTTGTACAATTTAAATTTAAAAGACAAACTTTTCCAGGAGAAGAAATTTATATAACAGGGAATATTCCTTCATTAGGAAATTGGTCAATAGAAAATAGTGAAAAAATGGTAACAAATATTCAAGAATATCCTTTTTGGAAAAGTAAAGAAAATATAATTGCTACTCAAAATTCAGAAATTCAATATAAATATTTAATATTTAAAAATGGTAAATTTTTTCAATGGGAAAAAACAGAAAATAATGCAAATTTAAAAGTTAAAATTGAAAATTATTTTAGAATAGTAATACATGATCCAGGAAGTTTTATTGAAAAATTTACTCCTGCAATTCCTTTATCTATTCCTAATTCTCCTTCTAAAGATGATTATTATTATGATTTTGAATATGATTCTAAAATCATTGATTCTAATATTAATAATCTTGATATTAATATTAATAATAAATTAAATTTACAAGATTTTGTTGATAATGAAAAAAAAAATTTTTTAGATGATAATGTTGTTGATAATAATAATTATAATGATGATGAGTTACTTTCTGAATTAAATTTTAATGAAGAACTATATGTAAGTAATGAAGAAAATATTTATGATAATATTGATAAAGATATTATTGAAAGTAAAGAAATTAATAATGATGATGATTTAATTATTTGTAGTTTATATTTACCAATAACTGTTTTTAAAAATAATAAAGATAATAAATGGAATTTTAAAACTTTAACAATACCAATTTATTATAATTTATATTATGTAACTAAAAATGAACAAAAAATAAAATGGGTTGGTATATTATCTAATTTTTTTAAGTTTAATGATGAAGAATTAAAAGAAATTTATGATTTACTTGAAAATAAATATAATATGTACCCTATAAAAATATATATATCAATGTATAAACAATTAAAAAGTTTTTTTACTTATTTATTAGAATCATATTTTTCTTACATAACAACAAATAAATTTTCCAAAATAATTTTTCCTTCAGAGAAAAATTGGAATTTATATAAAAATTTCAATGAAATTATTACAAATAAAATATTAGATTTAATATCAGAAAAAAGTTTAATATTAATTAATGACATACATTTATTTTTAGTACCATCATTATTATATTCAATGTGTTCAAATTTAAAATATAAAATAGTTGAAAAAATATCAATTGGTTATTTTATTTATAATTACTTTCCTAATATTGATTTATTTATGTCTTTTCCATGGAGAGAAGAAATATTAAAATCACTTTTAAATTGTTCTGTTATAGGTTTTAATGTTTTTGAATCTAATAGAAATTTTTTAACTGCAGCAAAAGTTTTATTAAATGTTGATTATATTTCAACTTTACAAGGTGATATTGTTTTATCTTATTTAGGAAGAAAATTATTTATGAGAGTAATAAATATTACTGCAGAACCAGATTTAATTAAAAAATTTATTAAAAAAGAATCATTTAAAAAAAAATATAATGAATTTAAAGAAATGAATAAAGGAAAATTTGTATTTGTTTCTTTAGATGATATTCAATTTATAATAACAATTAAACAAAAATTAGAAGGTTTTAAAAGATTTATTGAAGATTTAGGAGAAAATAAGAATAAAATAATATATTATCAATATATTTTTATTGATTCAAATGAATATAGTAAAAATGAAAATTCAATATTAGAACAAGAAAATTTAATAAATGAAATAAAAAAATTTTCAGATGATATTTGTAATGAATATAAAGAACAATTAATAGTAATAAATAAAACAGAAGGAAATTCATATATTAATAGATTAGCAATTTTAGCAAATACAAATTGTTTAGTAAGTACTTCAAAAAAAGGATGTTTTTCTATTGGATTATTTGAATATATATTATTAAAAATTCATTTAAATGATATTAATTTTGTTGAATATATGTTTTCTGAATGTATTAATCCAACTTTAGCTCATTCTATTAGAATTATTCCTTTTGAACCAAAATCAATTCATGAAGGTTTTATTAAAGCTTATCAATCATTATATGATAAAAAAAATTATGGCAAAGAAAATGATTTTAATTTAGTTAAAAGAAGTTCTTGTAAAAAATGGTTATTTTCATTATTTAAAGATATTAAAAATGCAAATAATTTTCAAGAATATTTTATAAGTTCTGGTATAGGATTAAATTTTCAATTTATGAAAAATCAAAATAAAATAACAGAATTAAATTCTAAAGAGTTTATTAAAAATTATGAATTTTCTTCACAAAGATTAATTTTTTTTAATATTGAAGATATAGAAATAAGTAAAATGCAGAAAATAATATCTTTAATAAATGAATTAGGAAATGACCAAAAAAATATAATATATATTATGTCAAAAAACAATGAAACATTTTTATTAAATCAATATCAAAATACAAACAATTTATTTTTAGTAAGTGAAGAAGGTTTTTCATATAAAAATCCTTTTGAAAATAATTTTAATAGATTATATATTGATTTAATATCAAATAATTGGATGAATGAAGTATTAGAAATATTAGAAAAATATACAAAAAATTGTGAAGGTTCTTCAATTCAAATTTATCAAACTTATATAATATGGAATTATGAAGAATGTGATAAAGAACAAGGACTTTTATATTCAAATCATATTATAAATCAATTATATTTTTTAAAAAATATTAAGATTAAAGTAAAGAAAGGAATAAATTATCTTAAAATATTTAATAAAAATATTAATAAAGGTGTTTTTGCATCACATATTATAAAAGATTTAATTATTAAAGAAAAAAATATTGAATTTATATGGGCAATAGGAAATTCAGAAAGTGATGAAATTTTATTTAATTATTTAAATAAAATTCAAAAAGAATTAATAGAAAAATTTAATAATTTATATATATATACTTCAGTAATTGGAAAAAAACCAACTAAAGCATTAAATTATATTGAAAATGAAGACGAATTAATAATAATTTTAAATAATATAAATAAATAATAAAGCATTTCAAAGCTATAGTTTAAATATTAAAAATTCAAATGTTATTCAATAAATGTAGATTTGATTTTTTTAGTTTTATATATAGTTTTTTATTTTAAAAAATGTCTTATAAATAAAATTAATTTTTTTTTTTTAAATTGATTTATAAAGTATGAAAGATAATAAAGTAAATCAAAGAATAAAACAATTTAATAATGGTATGAATATTATAATAATTTAAATATAGAAACATCAGAAAAAGAATTAAATGAATGTAGATTAAATTATTCATTAAGTTTAAGGAAAAATCATTTATTTGATAAATTAATGCAAAAGCGCCATAATACAAGTTTAAAATTATTAAAAACATCTGAATTTACTATAAATATTGACTCATTAAATTTAGATTTATATAAAGAAGAAATTGATAATTATGATAATTTAAATTTTCCTTACCAAAAATTTCAATTTTTAATAAATGCTCTTACAAATAATTTAATATATTATGATATTTTTCAACAAAATATAAATTTATATGCAAATGAAAATCATATATTACATCCAACAAATGATTATAATAAATTTTGTATTAAGAAATTAGATAATTTTTTAAAAAATTATCAAGAAACAAGACAATTAAATATTAATATTTCAGAAGATTTAATATCAAAATTGATAAGTGAATTATTTACTTCAAATGATATAACAGTTAAATATACACTTTTAAATTCATTAGTATCATTTTCTTCAAATTCAAAATTTTTTAATAAATGTATTTCAGAAGATAATAAATATATGAATTATTTTTTTCAATTTACATATATTAAAAATTATGATATGGTAATAAGTGTTTTATATATTATATTTAATGTAATATCTGATTTTCCATCAAGAGCAGAAAATATAATAAATAATAATCCATTTCATATTAGAATAAAAGAATTAATTTATGATTTTTTAAATAGAAATGAAAAAAATATTGAAAATATAATTGATTTATTAGAAATATTAACTTTAATAATATCATCAATTAATGAAGATGAATATGAAAAATTTAAAGATATTGCAAATATGTCTTATGAAATAATTCAAAAAACAACAAATCAAAAATTAATAACAACAGTACTTTTATTAATACTTCAAATAACAAAAAATGATGAAGTATCAAAAGAAATAGTCTCATGTGGATTAGGTTCAACATTACAAAATATGTTATCAGAAAAATATTGTGAAAGAGAATATTTAATTAATCTTTTAGAAATAATGATAAATATTTTATATAATAATCAAATATCAGAATTTTTTCTAAATTCAAATATTTTAAACACATATACAAAAATATTAAATACATATAGAAATACTGCAAATAAAGATGATGATGAAATTATTTATTTATGTATTTTTTGCTTATCAAATATTGCAGGTGGTCCTCAACAACATTGTCATGTTTTAATCATTTCAAATTTACCTTCTTTAATTTTAGAAATATTAAAAAGTAAAAATGGAAATAAAATTTATTTTGAAACTTGTAATTTATTTTATAATATATTACAAAGATGTTCTACTGAAGATTTTTGTATTATTATAAAAATGAAAATAATGAAACTTTTTTGTGAAGGATTAAATAAAACAATTAATCCTGATGATATATTATTATCTTTAAAGGGACTTTTTTTATTAATTCAAAGAAATGAAGAAATATATAAAACAAAACAAAATTTAAAAAATGAATTTTTTGGTTATACAACAAAAAGAACATTAGAAAAATACACATATAATCCTGAACTTCAAATATCATCATTATCAGAAAAAATATTACAAATAATGGGACAACCAAATGATGAAGATATATTTTAAATAAAAAAAATTATAAAAATAAAAATGAAATCAAAAACAAAACAAAAATCGACTTCCCATATAACAATCAGAAAACAAGAGAAAAATAAATCAATTGATAATGATAAGAAAATAAAAGACAAATTTTTTTCAAAAAAAAATAATCAAATTTTCCATAAAAATCCAAAAATTAAAATTAATACAAAAATAAATAGTCACAATAAATTAAAGAAGAAAACAATAAATAATATAAATATAGAAGATTCATCAACAAATGGTTTTTCAGGAATTAATAGAAAAAATATTATCCCTAAATTTGATTATAATATAATAAATAATAAGAAAAAAGATACTTTTATAATTCCTTTATTAATACCAAGGGAAAGTGATACAGAATCACTTTTTATAAATTTTAAATTAGGAGAAAAAGATTCAAATGCTGAAAGTACATTAAGAAGTGATTTAAAAACATTGGGTAATGAAAATAAAAATATAAATAATTTAAAATTAAATAATAATAAAATTAAAACTTATGATCATTGTGATGTGGATAAAAATATAGGTAAAAATGAAAATAATAGTTTAGAAATATATGATTTTACAGATAAAACTAATGTTGATTATGTATTAAAAAACTTCTCAGCATTAAGTTGTAGTAAAAGTGGTCAAGATAAATCATCTTTTATTTTAGATGATTTTAATGATGATGAGATAAGTGGAAATAAAAAAATTATAAATAAAATAAAAATCTTTAATACTAAACAAAGCCTTTGTAATAACTATGTCAAATCAAAATTAATTCATAATAAAGAAAATGATACATTTATCAAAAATAATTTGTTATTTAGACCAATTAATAAATAATGTAGTAGTTTAACAGTATTATTAATATATTTATAATAATTTGTATAAAAATTTTTTCTCAACAATAAATATATTAAAATATATATTTTATATTTATATTAATATTGTATCCTTATTTGCTTAAATATTTGCAAAATATTTTAATATTAAGTTTATTTAACTTAATTTAGGAAAAATAAATTGGTCTATTTTTTATTAAAAATTTCTTATTATTTTTATGGATTTTATTATTTATATTTTATATAATAAATAAAGAG
>JAEEGK010020212.1_pt1 | contig 14182 bp, 14 predicted proteins | sample 8958771 | NCBI WGS metagenome assembly JAEEGK01 (sample SAMN16246547, study PRJNA631951) | gut metagenome | biome: gut microbiome; feature: rumen; material: SC-attached | host: Bos | place: Iran: Karaj | collected 2018-10
AGAACACCGAGATTCGGTACAGGCGAAGCAAAAGGTGTTATAGATGAATCCATCAGAGGATATGACCTTTATTTCCTCGTAGACGTATGTAATTACAGCTTAACTTACAAGCTCCGCGGACAGATAAACCACATGTCTCCCGACGATCATTATCAGGATCTTAAGAGACTTATCGCAGCCGTAGGAGGAAAGGCAAGAAAAATAACTGTAATCATGCCTTTCTTATACGAGAGCAGACAGCATAAAAGAACCGCAAGAGAATCTCTTGACTGTGCATTTGCTCTTCAGGAACTCACCAATATGGGTGTAGACAACATCATCACATTTGATGCTCACGACCCCAGAGTTCAAAACGCTATACCTTTAAACGGTTTTGAAACCGTACAGCCTACATATCAGTTTATCAAGGGCCTTGTAAAGAACGTTCCCGATCTTAAATTCGATGCGGAATCCATGATGTGCGTCAGCCCTGATGAAGGTGCTATGGGACGTGCAATCTACATGGCAAACGTATTGGGCATCGATATGGGTACATTCTACAAACGCCGTGACTATACGAAGATAGTTGACGGTAGAAACCCTATCGTAGCTCACGAATTCTTAGGCACAGACGTTGAAGGCAAAGATATCCTCGTACTCGATGATATGATTTCATCAGGCGAATCGGTACTTGAAGTAGCTTCCGAATTAAAGAAGAGAAAAGCCAGAAGAATCTTCATCCTCACAACCTTCGGTCTCTTCACAGGCGGTCTCGATAAATTCGACAAAGCTTACGAAGAAGGAATTATTCACAGAGTACTTACAACAAACCTTGTTTACCAGACACCCGATCTACTCGAGAGAGACTGGTATATCAACTGCGATATGAGTAAGTACATTGCTTACATCATTGATACACTTAATCACGACGCTTCCATAAGCGATTTGCTTGATCCCTCTGAGAGAATTCAGAGACTTCTTGCAAGCCGCGGAAACGTTGAATAAATAAAAATATCGGGAATGAAACGCTTTCTACAAAAATGCTTCATTCCCGAAAAAATAAATCTCTGCAAAAGAAAATCGACAGGATTCATTCCTGCCGATTTTTGTTTTATATTTATTTAACTATTATATCTATGTTTGTATCAGGTTTTTTTCTTCCGGTACTGTCTGTGTGATACAAAGCAACCGTAACAACACCGTTGGTTGTACATACATAGCATTCCGTATCAGCTTCATGTGTGGATTTAATCTGATATTTCAGCGATCCGAGAGAACATCCGGTATATTCCTCCAAACTTTCCAAAAGAACACTACTTGGATCATTTATATCGGTGATTTTAATCATGTTCAAACCGTTTATTGTTTCATATCCGCCGGGATTAGAGGTGGGATCTTCCATATATTCAAGGAAGGGCTGACTCGGATCATCTTCTTTTACTTTCGCATCTACGATACTGTATGCAATTGCCGAACGGATAGTATCGGCAAGCTGAAAGTCACTCGATACATTCGACTTCTCTACAAAATGTAATAATACCGGAACCATGATTCCGACTAAAATAGCCATTATCGCAATAACGATAATAAGCTCAACCAACGAAAAACCTTTATTCTTTCTCATAAAATGTCACCTTTTTTCAAAATCCCCACCTATCGTAACAATACCACTTCGCTATATATAAGTCAATTTATTTTGATGAAGCAGTAAAATATCGGCACGAGTCAGCAAAAAAAGACAATTGAAGGGCATTTTAGGGGATAAAAAAAGGTGTCGGAGCATCTTTGTACCCCGACACCAAAATATTAATCTTCGTATCCGTTTGGATTGTTTTTCTGCCAGTTCCACGAGTCGCGGCACATCTCTTCTATACCGCGTGTGGCCTTCCAGCCGAGTTCCTTATACGCCTTATCGGGTGATGCATAACATTCGTCAATGTCTCCCGGGCGTCTGTCTTTTATGGAATAAGGAATCTTTATTCCGTTTACCTTTTCAAAGGTATTTACAATATCGAGTACGCTGTAGCCGTTGCCTGTTCCGAGATTGTAGATTTTAGTACCCTTAAAAGAATCAATCTTTTCAAGTGCTTTCAAATGTCCGATTGCAAGATCGACTACATGAAGATAATCTCTTACTCCGGTACCGTCATGAGTCTTGTAATCGTTACCGAATACACCGAGTTCTTCTCTCTTGCCTACAGCCACCTGTGTGATATAAGGCATAAGGTTGTTTGGAATACCGTTGGGGTTTTCACCGATTCGTCCCGACTCATGCGCGCCTATGGGATTGAAGTATCTTAAAAGCACCACAGTCCACTCAGAATCGGCTTTAGCCATGTCGGTAAGGATTATCTCAAGCATACGCTTTGTCATGCCGTAGGGGTTCGTTATTTCGCCTGTAGGGCATTCCTCTGTGATGGGCACGAATGCAGGTGCACCGTAAACCGTAGCGGATGATGAGAATACAATCTTCTTTACGTTAAAATCATTCATGACTTTAAGAAGAGTCAGTGTTCCGTGAATATTGTTGTCGTAATAAAGCCAGGGCTTCGCAACGCTTTCGCCTACGGCTTTAAGTCCTGCGAAGTGAATGCACGAATCGATTTTTTCGTTTTCGAAAATCTTTCTTAATGCTTCCTCGTCGCGAATGTCAGCCTCGTAAAATTTCGCTTCTTTGCCCGTAAGCTCCGCTACTCTGTCGAGACTCTTTTTACTTGAGTTTGAAAGGTTGTCGATTACAACGACTTCATATCCTGCGTTTAATAATTCAAGCACGGTATGGCTTCCGATGTAACCGCTGCCTCCTGTTACTAAAATTGACATGTTTTTCTCCTTTCGAAGGCCCTCTGTTTTGTTTTCAAATCCATCATAAAGGATTCCCCAGGGGAAGAGTCAATATATATTTATTCCCAAAGTTTTTCAGGATATACACCGTTTTCTTTAAGTGCTTTAACAGATGCCTGTACGAAGGGTTTGTCTTCCTTGTAAGTTACACCGAACCACTTGTCTTTTGACGACAGAACTTTAACGGTTGCTTTGTCTTTTTTAAGCAGATTATCTACTTCGATAGGAATAAAACATTCTGACTTAAGAGGATTTAATGCAACCTTGTTTGCAAAGAAATCATCAAGCGCAATGCCGAATTCTTTTATGATGCTCGGATAAAATCCCCACATATTCATTGATACGGGAGTGTCGGGAGAAATCTCCGTATATGTCTCGCCACCGTCTTCCGAGAAAGCAGCACCGGTTTCGGTTTTAATAATATTCGTCTTCTCGTCTACTCCTAAAAGATATCCGTCTTCACTTGTAACACAGACGCCTCTTGCAACCGAACCGAACTCAGTGAGAGTATTGCCGAGTCTGTATCCGACCATTGCATATCTGTATTTCTCGTCATCGGAATGTGATACAAGATAATCGTAAATAACCTTAAAAGCTTCAACGCCGTAATAGTCGTCTGCATTAATAACCGCAAAAGGAGCATCAATGACGTCACGGCATGAATAAATCGCATGTGCGGTACCCCAGGGTTTAACTCTTCCCTCGGGAATCTCAAAGCCCTCGGGAACATCGTTTAAATCCTGGAATACAAATTTAACTTCCATATGCTTTGAAACTCTGTCGCCGATAACTTCCTTGAATGCCTGCTCGTTCTCTTTTTTGATAATGAATATGGCACGTTCAAATCCCGCACGCATTGCATCGTAAAGTGAGAAATCGATTATAATATGGCCCTGTTCGTCTACCGGGTCAATTTGTTTTAATCCTCCGTATCTAGAGCCCATGCCTGCTGCCATGATTACTAAAATTGGTTTGTTCATATAATCCTCCTTCATAAAGCAAAAGTAACTAGTAAAAATATTCTAGACTTCAAAAAGCAAATCTCCGTATGACGGTATCGGCCAGAATGCCTTATCCGTTATTCTTTCAAGTTCATCAGAATAGAATCTCGCCTCTTCCATACGTACCTTTACTCTGTCTCTGTATGCAAAAGCTTTTTCCTTGTTGTCTTTAATAGTTCTAACTTCTTTGATGTCTTTTTCAAGCAAAGTAATCGACTCTGAAAGCTTGTTTGAGAAATCGTTAACCTTTTCCAAAATATCCTTTGCAGTCTTAACTTCCACGCCTGCCTGCCTGCCGTTATTGTATGCACTTGCAAGCTCGTCCATGTAAGCTATTTCTGCAGGTATAATCTGTCTCTTTATCATTTCTCTTAAGCAGTTTGCTTCGATGTTGATTGTCTTTGAATAGGTTTCGTACAGAATCTCTTTTCTTGACTCAAGCTCTGCTTTTGTAAAGATACCGAACTTTTCAAACAGTTTGATACTTTTTTCTGTTGTAAGGCTGTCAACCGCATCAAGCATGGTGGGAAGATTTGGAAGACCTCTTCTTTCGGCCTCTTTTACCCACTCGGGTGAATAGTTGTTGCCGTTAAAAATAATTCTCTGATGAGCCGTGACAAATTCTTTTATGATGTCATGTACTGCTTCGTCAAAGTTGTCGGCCGCCTCAATTCTGTCCGCAGCTTCGCAGAAACTCTCCGCAACAATTGTATTTAAGATGATGTTGGGATCACCGATTGAATCGGAAGATCCGACCATTCTGAATTCAAATTTGTTACCCGTAAAAGCAAACGGCGAAGTACGGTTTCTGTCGGTAGGATCGATTAAGAAATCAGGGAGTGTCGATACGCCTGTCTCGAGGTGATTGCTCTCCTTGCAGTGTGTAGCCTCTCCTCTTTCAACGAGCTGTTTAACCACATCGTCAAGCTGTTCTCCTAAGAACATTGAAACAATTGCGGGAGGAGCTTCGTCGGCGCCTAAACGGTAATCGTTTCCTACATTTGATGCGGACTGTCTTAAAAGATCCGCATGTGTATCTACAGCCTTCATGATACATGCGAGCACCAGAAGGAACTGAATGTTGGCGTTGGGTGTATCGCCGGGGTCTAAAAGATTCATGCCGTTGTCGGTGCTCAAAGACCAGTTGTTGTGCTTGCCCGAACCGTTGATGCCTTTAAAAGGTTTCTCGTGTAAAAGACATGCAAGATTGTGTCTCTCTGCTACCTTTTTCATGGTCTCCATTACAAGCTGGTTGTGGTCGCATGCGATATTGGCGGTCTCATAGATGGGCGCCAATTCATGCTGTGCGGGAGCTACTTCATTGTGCTGTGTCTTGGCGGTAACGCCGATTTTCCAAAGTTCGAGATTTAAGTCCTTCATGAATGCACCGATTCTTTCTCTGATGCATCCGTAGTAGTGGTCATCCATCTCCTGACCCTTGGCTGCGGGACAGCCGATAAGAGTTCTGCCTGTATAGATTAAATCCTGTCTTTTAAGATATAAATCTCTGTCAACAAGGAAGTATTCCTGTTCGGGTCCGACGGAAGCGATAACTTTTTTTGCATCCTTGTTGCCGAAGAGTTTAACGATTCTTAATGCCTGATCGTTGATGGCCTGCATCGAGCGAAGAAGCGGTGTTTTCTTATCAAGTGCTTCGCCCTTGTATGAGCAGAATGCAGTGGGTATGCAAAGGATAGTTCCCGTTGCATCTTCTCTTAAAAATGCAGGTGATGTGATATCCCATGCGGTATATCCTCTGGCTTCGAATGTTGCTCTTAATCCGCCTGAAGGAAAGCTTGAAGCATCGGGCTCACCTTTAATGAGTTCCTTGCCGGAAAACTCCATTATCATCTTGCCTTCCTTGTCAGGATGGGAAATGAATGAATCATGCTTTTCAGCTGTTGTTCCGGTAAGAGGCTGGAACCAGTGCGTATAATGTGTGGCACCGTTTGCGATAGCCCAGTCTTTCATTGCATTGGCAACAATGTCGGCGGACTTTTTGGAAAGCTCGCCGCCGAAATCCGCTACATGCACTACTTCCTCAAATACCTCTTTGGGAAGCATCTCTTTCATCTTTCCGATTGTAAAAACATTTTCGCCGAAGATTTCTTCAATGTTGATAATTTCTTTCATCTTTCACCCCGTGATTGATTATAATGTTTTATTTGGAGTTCTTAAAATGTCTCCCGCTTCGGGAAGCACACTTAAAAATATTCTGAGTTTCTGTTTTGAATGAGGGCAGGATTCCATTTCATTGCCGTCCTCGTCATGAATGGCTAAAACCTTTGTCGGAATATTCCTTCCGTCAGGCTTCATGATTTCAATTTCATCGCCCACACAGAATTTGTTTTTCTGCTCGATATATACGGATTCGCTGTCCGTTTTATCGGACATACCAAGATAAATATATTCGTTAATGTATGTGTTGTTATCGTATATCTGCGACTCTTCGGAAGGCTTTCCAAAATAAAAGCCCGTCGTGAACTGTCTGTATGTGCATTTTGAAATCTCGGATAAATACCAGTCCATATTTGCACGGTATTTTTCTTCGCTTTCAAGATAATCGTCAATCGCTTTTCTGTATGTTCTCGCAACACATGCAACATACAAAGCAGTCTTCATTCTGCCTTCGATCTTAAAAGAATCAATTCCCGCATCAATCATCTCAGGGATATGTTCTATCATGCAAAGATCCTTTGAATTGAAAATATATGTGCCTCTTTCGTTTTCAAACACAGGCAGATATTCACCGGGTCTTTTTTCTTCTTCCACAGCATATTTCCATCTGCATGGATGTGTGCACTCGCCCTGGTTTGCATCCCTTCCGGTAAAGTAATTTGATAAAAGACATCTGCCGGAATACGATATGCACATTGCACCGTGAATAAAGCTTTCTATCTCCATATCTTCAGGAATATTGGCCCTGATTTCTTTTATCTCTTCGAGTGATAATTCTCTCGCACTGACAACTCTTTTTGCACCGTGCTCATACCAGAATCTGTATGTAAGATAGTTGGTATTGTTGGACTGTGTGGAAATATGTCTTTCAACTTCGGGGCAGAATTTTTCGGCCAAGGTAAACATTCCGGGATCTGAAATAATCAGTCCGTCAGGCTTCACCACAGCCATCTCCTTAAAATATTCCTCTGCCTCTTTTAAATCTTTGTTATGCGCGAAAATATTGGCCGTAACATATACTTTTACATTCTTTGAATGCGCATATGCTATGCCGCTGGTCATTTCTTCTTTTGTGAAATTTTTGGCCTTTGCGCGGAGCGAAAAAACATCTCCTCCGATATAAACCGCATCGGCTCCGTAATTCACCGCTGTACGCAGTACTTCAAGACTGCCTGCGGGAATAAGTAATTCCGGCTTTCTCATAAAATAACCTATTTTTTTACACTTAATGTAGCTCCGTCACCGGAGGATAAAATCACACTTTCAAGCGATTCTTCATCGCGAAGTCGTAGAAGAAACTCTCTCATTCTCGCATGAATCGTTCTGTCTCTTCTTTCAACCGCATATCTTGATTCGAGGATATCTCCCTCTTTGAAAATATTGTCTGTGATTAGCAATGCCCCCTCAGGCATTAATCGTAAAATATCATCAAGATATGATTCGTACTGTCCTTTCGGACCGTCTAAAAAAATCAAATCATATTTGTTGTCCAAAGATTTTAAAACTTCGCCTGCATCGCCCTCGATAAGATTTATTTTTCCGCCTTTATCGTACTGCTTAAAATTTGCTTTCGCTTTTTCTATTCTCGGAGCGTAATTTTCTATGGTTGTAATCTTCGTATTTTCATCGGTATATTCAGCCATAAGAAGTGCGGAAAAACCGACTGCTGTGCCGATTTCAAGGATATTTTTGGGTTTCTTCAAACATAACAAGAAACGAAGTAACTCCTGCGTACCCTTTCTTATAACCGGTACATCCTGCTCCTTCGCTTCTTTTTCAAGCACCTCAAGGTAATTGGGAAATCCCTTGGAATGCGCCCTTATAAAAACTTCGGCTCTTTCTTCGTCAATTTCCATCTTCGGTCTTTTCGTCTTTATCTTCTTTTATGGTGTCATCCGCCTCATCCCAGAGATTGGCTTCGTTTTTGGTCGGTACATAGTTTTCGTCATCGGTGTCGATTTCTTCGTCTGCATCCGAAGCAGCCATTACTGCCATCATATCGTAAGGAGACATTGCGGTGCTAAGTTCATATACACCGGGCTTTAACTGGTCCTTGTATTCGGAAAAATAAACCTGAACCATGAATAGGAATCCGCTGTCGATAAGACCTTTCTCTGCGAGTACGTCTCCGATTTCCTTATCCGACTTTCCGTCTACAATGGCAACCGTTTTGGTAATACCGGGTTCGCGGTCTTTTGCTTCGTCTGCAAAAATCTTAAATCCGAAATCATAGCATGCGGAAATGCAGCTGTATCCGGCATAAATAATTGCTACGATAATCGCAATCCTTACCGCTATAAAAACTATTTCCTGTAGTATCTTTCTGGTCATTTTATACCTCTATTCAAACTCTATTGAAGAAGTGAGTCTGAAACAAATATCCTGTACTAATTTGCACAAAGCAACTTCGGCTTCAAGAAATTCTTTAGCCTGCTTATTCTCGTAAATATACGCGTGTTCTCTTTCGAACCAGTCCGCTTTATCGTACAGCTCGTCTCCGGATGTGTTTTTCTGAAGTTCAAATCTTTTGTTTCTGTACTCTTTGACTTTCTCCCACATCTCTTCGTCTTTTTTGAGTGCTTTGAGTTTGTCTCTGTAACGTTTGTATGTCGGAGTCTTCTTTAAATCTTCAATATAGATTTCGGTCAGTTTGTCAAAACTTTCCATTTTTTATACCTCTGTAATAATCGGCAAAATCATAGGTTTACGCTTGGTATTCTTCCAAAAATAATCGCTTAGAAAATCTCTGATAATATTCTTGCAGCGATACATATCCGCAACATCCCTGGAATTTTTGGCTTCAAGATAATCTCTTAACTGTGCCATTGCATTGCCTAAAAGTTCCTCGGATTCTTTTTCGTATACAAATCCTCTGGTAACGATTTCAGGGCCCGCATATATTTCACCCGAATAAGAATCAAGTGCAAGTACAACTACCACGATTCCGTCTTCGGCTAATTTCTGTCTGTCTCGTAAAACAATGTTACCGACATCGCCTACGCCAAGTCCGTCAACAAATACGGGACCGGCATCAACATTGCCTATAATCTCTGCCTTTTCGCTGTCAAGCTGTAATACATTTCCAGATGATAAAATGAAAACATTTTCGGAATCCATACCTAACTCTTTTACGAGCTTTGCGTGAGCTATCAAATGCTTGTATTCGCCGTGAACGGGTATCGCATACTTCGGATTGGTAAGCGAGTAAATAAGCTTAATCTCTTCCCTGCAGGCATGGCCCGATACATGGGTATCTTCAAAGATAACATCGGCACCGAGTCGTAAAAGATCGTTAATTACCTTGGTAACGGCTTTCTCGTTGCCGGGTATCGGATGTGACGAGAAAATAACCACATCTTTCGGAGAAATCTTAACTCTTTTATGAGTGCCCATAGCCATTCGGCTAAGTGCTGCCATACTCTCGCCCTGGCTTCCCGTGGTAATAAGCACGGTCTGCTCAGGCGGATAATCCTTGATATTTTCAATGTCGATGAGTGTATTCTCAGGAATGGTTATACGCTCGAGTTTGGTCGCAACATCGATGATGTTAATCATACTTCTTCCTTCGACAACAACCTTGCGGTTGAAACGCTGTGCGGAATTAAGTATCTGCTGAACTCTGTCGACGTTTGATGCGAATGTGGCTACTATGATACGCGAATCCTTGTGCTCGCTGAAGATGATGTCAAACTTTCTGCCGACGGTTTTTTCCGAAGGAGTAAAGCCTTCACGCTCCGCATTGGTCGAATCACACATAAGTGCAAGGACACCTTTGCTGCCAAGTTCTGCGAACCTTTCAAGATCGATTCTGTCTCCGTAAACAGGTGTGTAATCAACCTTAAAATCGCCCGTATGTACTATGACTCCGGCGGGTGTGTGGATTGCAAGCGCTGCAGAATCCACGATACTGTGGTTGGTCTTGATAAATTCGACACCGAAAGGTCCGATTTTAACCACATCACCAAAATGAACCGTGTGACGTTCTACCACGTCAAGCAGTTCATGCTCTTTTAATTTGTTTTCAATAAGTCCCTGTGTAAGAGTAGTCGCAAACACAGGTACATTAATCTTTTTTAAAATATACGGAAGTGCTCCGATATGGTCTTCATGTCCGTGCGTAATCATAAAAGCACGAACCTTATCCTTGTGATCTTCAAGATATGTCACATCCGGAATCACAAGGTCGATACCGAACATATCGTCTTCCGGAAATCCGAGACCGCAGTCGATAACGATGATTTCATCGTCATATTCGATGGCGGTTATATTAACGCCGATTCGCTCAAGTCCCCCGAGAGGAATGATGCGAACGCTATTTTTATTTTTATTCAAAACAATCTCCTAATCTTTCTAAAACTATTCAAACGAAATATCTTCCATAAGGCTTTCGAAAATATCCGCGAGAGCTTTAAGTTCCGTATCATCGGAAACGATCTCGTATACCGCATCCTCGTCGTCGGGTTTTGATGTGTCTTTTAGAATCAAAGCCTCGCTGTCCCCGTCCTCTTCTTCGGTCACTAAAATATAATTGATACCCGAAACGGTGGTCTGCCCGAGTACGTAAAATTCAACGGGATTTTCTCCATCTGCCTTAAATAATATTTTTTCCATGTATTTTCCTCATTCGTTGCCCGGCTCCCGTAGGGTGCCCGGCTCCGTCTCATTCTAACGAATCCATATAACTCTGCAGAATTATCGCAGCCGCAATCTTGTCCACATACTTTTTGCGGTCCACGCCTTTTACGCCGACCTCACTCATGATATCATGCGCTTCGACGGTGGTTAATCTCTCGTCCCAGGATATTACTTCAAGTCCTGTTCTTCGCTCGAGAGCTTCTTTGAATTCTGCGGTTTTCCTGACTCTGTCTCCCTCGCTTGAATCCATGTTAAGCGGAAGTCCGAGCACAATTTTCGTGACATTGTACTCTGCGATTAATTCCTCGATTCTCGCGTAGGTTTTTCTTAATTTGTCTTCGCGTTCTCTCTCGATTATTTCAAGCGGAGAGGCAATAAGTCCGGTCGGGTCGGATAATGCAATACCAACCGTTTTGGAACCGAAGTCAAGCCCCATGAGTCTTTCGTTATTCATCGGTTTCCTCGTCCCATGCATTCGAGAAGATGTACTCAAGGAGCATTTCCTCTACGAGTTCGTCTCTCTCAACTTTCATAATAAGGCTTCTCGCGCCCTTGTAGCTGGTAATATATGTGGGATCGCCGGACATAATGTAGCCGACAATCTGATTGACGGGATTGTAACCTTTTTCCTTAAGAGCCGTATAAACCTCTTTGATGATATTATTTACCGAATCTCTCTCGTCCCATCCGACGTTAAAATATTGGGTTTCTGTGGATACAGCCATTTTGTTTCCCTCCATACATTTATGTAAAAATAATTGTTTTCCCTTAAATTCTGACTTTTTATTATACCATATTATGTTAATTATTTGAAGTATATGATTACATTAAAGGAATTCTTAATTATTTGCTCAGATTATCCGGTCCGAAACTCTTTGGAAGCAAATCTCGTAAAAGATATTCCTCGTACTCTTTTTCATTCTTAACCACGAGAATTTTAAACTTCTCTTCGTCGCAAAACTCCCTCATTACCTGTCTGCATACACCGCAGGGATAGGCGAAAGAATCGGCCTCCATATCCTTAAATCCGCCAGAGATTGCTATCGCAACAAAATCCTTCTCGCCCTCCGAAACCGCCTTAAAAAAGGCTGTTCTCTCAGCACAGTTTGAAACTCCGTAGGATGCATTCTCTATATTGCTGCCGGTTATAACCCTTCCGTCCTTGCAAAGAAGTGCAGCTCCAACCGAATAATTCGAGTACGGACAATACGCATAATTTCTTGCTTCCATCGCTATTATCATAAGATTCTTAAGTTCTTTTTTCATCTTTTAACCCCTCCGAGCGATTTATACAAATTAACTAAATAATTTTACCACAAAACCTTCTAAAACAAAAGAAAAACGAGCCAAACAACAGCGTTTTGCCATCGTTTGACTCGGTTGGTCATTCCTTTAAATATCACGCACTAAAATACCCTTTTCCGTTTTCAAAATGATTAGTATTCTATTAATTGACCTACAGTAATAACATTTGCGTTTTTGATGTTGTTCTTATCTACCAGATACTGAATCGTTACTCCAAGCTTTACAGATATTCCTGTAAGCGTATCCCCTGCTTTTACAATATAGGTTTCGTTTCCTTTCGCACCTGTAGGTGCGTTGTTTCCGCCATAGTTGGCAAGCAGCCACAAAGGTCCGTACCATGGTGTGTCGGCGTAAGCAACTGCCTTTCCTGCAGGGATTGTGATTGTATATTCATGGCCTTCGTAGGTTATATGGTATACAAATGTGATGTCAGGATGCTCTACGAGGTATTGCATAATATCGTATGAGAGCGCAAAATCACCACTGTATTCTACTGTCTGAGGGCCACCGAGTTCGTTTGCTATTTGAAGTTTAAGTCTTAAATCGTCGAGCCAGTCCTTCTCAGGAATTTCTACTTCGGGTTCGGGCTCTGTGATTTCAGGAACTTCAGGTTCGGTAGGTTCTTCGGGTGTTGTCGGTTCTTCTGGCTCCTGAGGTTCTTCAGGTTCTTCAACTTTCTCCCACTGTGCGTAAATGGTTGTATCCTGTGTATATACGGTATCTGCAGATATTTCAGAGCCCCCTGTGGCTTCTGTAAACCATCCTTTGAATTTGTAGCCTTCGTATGTGGGCGTAGGAAGTGAAGATAACTTAAATTCTGCGTTGGTTGTTCCTGTGGTTGTATCTGCTTTTCCTCCGTTAGCATCAAATGTAACGGTATATATTATCTCATTTTCACTGTATGTTGCTGTGTATGTTGCAGCACCGGTTACGATATCAATTGCAGGAGTCCAGCCTGAGAAAGTATATTCTTTGTTGCCTTCTTTTTCTTTTATGGGCGTTTCTCCGTCATATGTCGGTGTCGAGCCGTAAGCCACATCGGTATCAGTTTCAAGTACTGTGCCATCGTAGTTTTTCCATGAAACCGTATAAGTATTTGTAGTCCACTGCGCATAGAGTGTTACTGTATCACCTTCTGTACTTGAAAGATTATTTACTTCCTCGTCAGCATAAGATGTTCCGCTTCCGTCTGCAGCAGTATTCCAGCCGTTAAATGTCTTGCCTTCAAACGTGAATGTATTTGTGGTCAAGGCTACACCATCACTATATGTTCTGCTCTGATCATCCATGGTTCCCACACCGCCGTTGGAATCGAATTTAACTGTATATTTATTCGCTTGCCACTGTGCAAATAGTGTAACAGTTTCACCGTCTGTGCTTGAAAGATTATTTACTTCCTCGTCAGCATAAGATGTTCCGCTTCCGTCTGCTACGGTATTCCATCCCGTAAACGTATAACCATCCAAAGTGAATGCATTCGTGGTCAAAGGTGCTTTGTCATCATACTTTCTGCTCTGATCATCCATAGTTCCCACACCGCCGTTGGGATAGTATTCAACAGTATATTCTATGGGTTCGAATGTATATGTATATGTTTTATTTTCTGTAAGAACATTTACTGTGTCGGGTTTTGTATCCCAGCTTCCTTTATATCCGTTAACAGGGTTAATTGAAGGAATAGATGATGCATTTAACTTAAGTTCTTTATTCTCGTCTATATATTTAAAAATATTAACAACTTTATCATCATTAGTTCCGTCCTCCCATAAACCATTGTTAACGTTGAAAGTTACTTCATAGCTTTTTTTTATCCAACGAGCATAAAGTACTAAATCTTCTTTAATATTTATTGTGGCATTATCTTCATATGAGTCTCCGGTACCATCAGCCATCGTATTCCAACAGCCAAATATATAATTACCATAACTAAACTTATTTGGTGCAAGGTTTGTATTCTCATTAGGAAGAACATGTTGAATAATAGTTTTATCAGATCCGTTATTTGCATTAAATGTGACAGTACATAAAGTACCTTCCTTAGATTCTATAGAACCATCTATTTCTCCGCCTTCCTTTACGAAAGAATAGGAACTATATACTCCGCTTCCTTTTTTTGAAGCTGTATTATCCTTAATTTTTCCCCCTTCCATTGTGAAGGTTCCATAATTATCTACTCCACCGCCATGATCAGCGTTATTCCCTTCGCTTGTTCCTTCTGCCATTCTGAAAGTTCCCCTCCA
>JAEEGK010020213.1_pt1 | contig 14181 bp, 14 predicted proteins | sample 8958771 | NCBI WGS metagenome assembly JAEEGK01 (sample SAMN16246547, study PRJNA631951) | gut metagenome | biome: gut microbiome; feature: rumen; material: SC-attached | host: Bos | place: Iran: Karaj | collected 2018-10
AGTTCCAGCCGATTGTGCTTGCGACGCTTGCATCCGTAATTGCTCAGCTCCCGCTCGCATTAGCCCTCGGTGGCAACGTCGCCGCCATGACCCAGCCGATGGGTATCGCCTCCGTGGGTGGCTTGATCGTGTCTGCAATACTTACCATGTTCCTCGTGCCCACATTCTTCTGGTTGCCTAACGCCATTACAAGCAAGGCAAAGAAAGGCGCCAAGAAACTCCAGGCTAAGTTCAGCAGGAACTAATTCAAACGATTTAGAGAACTCCGCAAAGTCCCCCATCTGGGGGACTTTTTTTGTGTTTGCAAACGGTTGTTGACAAAATTTGCATAAAAGTGATTTTGCGGAATCTTTGTTTGTATTTTACGAGGATGAATGCAAAAAATTTCACTAAAAAATGGTGCCAGAAAAACGGGTTTGCGATAGTGGAAGGTGCCGAGTGCACCGAGCCCCTGAAAATAGCCGTGCAAAACGTAAACGACGAATTTCTCCTCGAAAAAATCCGTTTTGTCACGCAACAAAGGATTGTCCCTAAACAGCACTCCCCTGCCGAAATCAGGCTTATGCACAGCAACGATGAGGCAATGAACGACGAAGACTTGCTCGAAGATCTCAAGCACTTGACGGTCTCGCGAAGTTCATCCTGGGAATCGGAGCCCATCATAAATCTCGTCGATAGCCTTATCGTAAAAGCGCTCCAGAAAAAAGCGACCGACATCCATCTTGAGCCAATGGCAGATGCACTCCGCGTGCGATACCGCATCGACGGCATGTTGACAGAAGACCGCAACTTTCCGCAATGGCTTGCCGAGCCCGTACTCATCCGCCTCAAAGTCATGGCGAATGTCGATATCACGGAACGCCGTTTGCCGCACGACGGGAGCTTTGCATTCGACCATTTCCGCGAAAAGGTGAACGTGCGATTGAGCACCATCCCGATTAGCAACGGCGAAAAATGCGTATTGCGATTGCTCCCGGCAAACGATACCGCAGAAACGCTGGCGAGCCTCAATTTCAGCGACGCGACACTCAAGCAAATCCGCCACATTTTCAGTGCTCCGCAAGGGCTGTTCCTCGTCACAGGCCCTACCGGAAGCGGAAAGACGACAACGCTTTACGCCGGCCTCCGCGAAATCATCCAGCGAAAAATCAACGTAACGACCATCGAAGACCCCGTCGAATATGAACTGCGAGGAGCCAATCAAGTTTCCGTAAACGAGAAATGCGGTTTCACGTTTGCAATCGCCTTGCGTTCCATACTGCGCCAGGACCCGGACGTGATTCTCGTTGGCGAAATCCGCGATGCTGAAACAGCGCAAATTGCACTCCGCGCCGCTCAAACGGGGCATCTCGTCTTGAGCACACTGCACACGAATAGCGCAAAAGCGGCCACCGCGCGACTCCTCGACCTCGGCATTCCGAAAAATGTTTTAGAAGAAGCTTTGCTTGGCATTTTCGCCCAACGCCTCGTGAGAAAAATCAATGACAGCGAAAATCGGGAAAACGCGCCACATTACAGCGGCAGAACAGTCGTCTGCGAACTGCTACTCCCCAACGGAACCTACGCCGACGGCACCATGCAAGAAAACGCCGCACACCTCGTACAACAAGGAATCACCGACGAAGAAGAAGTTAAAAGAGTGCTGGGCTCATAACAAATCTTATTCCGCAAATCAAAATGCGTTGAATCTGTTTAAAGCGAGATCAAATGATAAAATAAAAAGTCAGTCAACGTCGAGAGAATAAAGCGTCGGCCAAGGAATACCTTCGCAAAAGTCTGCAAGGTGAGTGTCGCGACGGGCTGCATGCAGACCGGCATGACCGAACCGTAGCGACGGACGCCGCAGGCGTCAACTCCGAGCTGGGGCCCCGCCCGCATGACGTACATTTTTACTTTAAAATAAAATATAAGAAGTGAACTATTTCCTAGTTCACTTCTTCCCGCCAAACCAATCGTTGATGTCTTCGCCTTCTTTCATGGCTGAATTCAAATGTTCCAAGCCCTCGCCGAGCACCACCGTGCGAATATTCGCCTGTTCAAACACGGTTTGCAAATATTCCGTGCCACTGCGCCCAGCCTCGTCCTTGTCCAGACAAAGTACAACACTTTTGTTCTTAAAAAGCGGAAGCCATTCCGTCTTGAACGAGCGCACTCCAGGAATCCCAATTGCCGCAATGCGCTGTCCCAAGAACGTGAGCGTATCGACAACGCCCTCGCACAGATAAACCCACCCCGGTTTCTGATCGAGCGCTGAAACGTTGTACGGATAAGGCACAGTCCCGCGTAAATTGAGTTCCTTGGGCACAACAGTACTGTCGATGGCTCGCGCCTGAAAATAGCACGAACGTCGCTTTGAATCGAGGTACGGGAAAAACAGCGGATGCTTGTAATACCTCAAGTTTCCTTTTTCATTAAAAAGCCCAACATACTTGAGGACTTCCAAATCATAAGATTCCTTGAGTTTGTTGTTCAACGCCCCGTAATCCGTAATCGTGCGCAACAACATTTTGTCCCAAATCGGCTTGTAAATGCGACGACGCGTGAGATAAGCTGCCGCCGGAGTCTTATCGACAGGGCTAAGCATCTTCAAAAACGAGAGGATTATCTTTTTACGTTCATCTTCACTGACAAGTTCTTTGGTCGGTTCCGGTGGTTGATATTCAAGAGCAGCCTCCCGCACCGCAACTTTCGCCACACGCGACATCGGCGAAGCATTTGGCTCTGTCGGCCAATTTTGTCCGGAAACACGCCCTTGCGCAGGAGCTGCGTTCGACGCCCCCGGCACCAGAAAACCGTACGTTTCCTTGAGCCAGTTCAACGCTTCCAAAAAAGAGCAATTCTTGACAATTTGGACAAGCGAAATTACATCACCACGGACATCGTCGCAAACCCAGCAGCGAAACGTTCCACGTTCCTCGGAAAAAGAAACAGACGGAGTCCTATCGCCATGTGCATGACGCGTCGGGAAAAAGCAACGACAACGACCGTGCACCACAGGCACGCCCAAGTCCGCAGCAACAGCCGTAATCGACAATGCCGCCTTGAATTGTTTGAGTTCCTCTTCTGTCATTGCAGAAAGAATATATATATTTTCGTTATGATTATTCAAGAAAATGTACCGATGAGCGAGCACACGTCCTTTAAAGCAGGCGGCCCCGCAAAATATTTTATCAAAACTGAATCCACCGATGATATAAAAGAAGCGTTCCGATTTGCAAAAGAACGCGCACTCCCGACATTCATTCTCGGCAAAGGCACGAACTTGCTCGTTTCCGACAACGGATACAACGGCGTCATCATCCAGCTCGGTAAATTTTTCTCGGAAATCACGAACCTCGGCAATGGCAAGATTTGCGCCAAAGGCGCCACGCCCCTCGCCCGCCTCGCCCGCTACACCATCAACGAAGGGCTAGCAGGCATCCACAAACTCGCAGGCATTCCGGGGAGCCTCGGCGGCGCGATTTACATGAACGCAGGCGCTTACGGACAAGACGTTTCGCAAACGTGCACCGAAGTCGAGACAATCGATAACGCAGGCAACGTGCGCACTAGAACCGCCGCAGAATGCGCATTCGGCTATCGCCATAGCATTTTCCAAGAACTTGCCGCATCCCGCGAAAGTGCAGAAACAATCCTCTCCGCCACGTTCCAACTCACGCCCGCCACAGACCTTGGCAAAACAGCGAAGGATCTCGAAAGCGAAATGCAGGAATGCATGACAAAGCGCCGCAATTCGCAGCCACTCGCCATGCCAAACGCCGGCAGCACATTCAAGCGCCTCGACGCAGGCGCCGCAGCAACACCCGCGCAAATTGCACCGGGCTACTACATCGAACAAGCCGGATTAAAAGGATTCCGCATCGGCGGTGCAGAAGTGAGCCGCGTTCACGCCAACTTTATCGTAAATGCCGACCACGCCACCGCCGCAGACATCAAGGCGCTCAGCGAACACGTCCAAAAAGCAGTCGCCGAAAAATTCGGCATCCAACTGAAGCGCGAAATAATTTTGCTCGGGGAATTTTAAACGGCCAACTTATCCAGCGGGTCAAATTTGTTCAATATCTTCACGATTAGCACATAGACCGAACCGCCGATAAGTCCACCAGTCAAGTCAGCCACCAAGTCCAACGCACTGCAGTCGCGACCTTCCACAAAGCTCTGGTGGTATTCGTCCGTACAGCCATAAGCAAGAGCAAGCCCACCCACGATCAAAACTTTGAGCCAAGGTTTCAAGGACCACTGCCGACGACTCCACCACATGCAAAAGCAGCCCGCCAAGGTCGCATACTCACAAGTGTGCGCAAGTTTGTCCCACACGTGCGGGAACCCTTCCAATTCAGCAGAAGTCATCGATGAGATTTTGAAGATAATCGCCATGCAAAGGATGGCGGGAACCTTTCTAAAAAACGGGTATTTGTCAAACATTGATTCAAACATGCGCCCAAATTTAGCAATTTGGAGCGCTATTCGTTCTTGAGCAAACGCTTGGAAACGACGTTTTTGTACTCTTCTTCGGCCGACATATCGTTGACGCGATTACTCTTCTTGCCGCCTTCGTAATTGTCGAAATAGCAGTAAGTTTCGTAAACCTTTCCGGCCTTGACCCTTTTCCCGTTCACAAGCACAACAACCACCTGGAAATGGGCAATCCTGTTCTGTTTCAGGCGTATCGGGAGTTTGAATGAATTTGTCATCAGCTCGTTGCCACTGAACGTCTTAATTACAGAGCCCTTGCGCTTCACGATAATCTTTTTAATTTGCGTCAAGTCAGCCGCCAAGAATCCCGTCACGCTGAACCGGAGTGTCGCCGGGATATCGCGTTCTTCGGGCAGCACGTGGATTCGTTCGCGTCCGGAACCTTCGATGACAATCGCCGATTTCGACTTTTTAGGCTGCACCATGGAATCCGTTACCGCAACAGACTTGCGGCCGTCGGCCTTCGTAAGGATTTCCGCCATCTTGGCCGAAACAAAGTTCGTATTCCATGTATGGCAGATGTACTCTACTTCATCATTGCTGCAATTGACGATAAAACGTTTGGAACCGTAAGCCGTAGAATCTTCCCATTCAAACGAATGCTTGTAAAGCCCGCTTTCGGAAATCGTATCCTGATCCCCGAGAACCATCACGTAATTTCCCGGAACAAACTGGGCTTCCAAAGAAACAGAGGGTTTGCCGATATATTCGTTCAACGCCTTCGGCTTGAACTGCGGCTGCGTTTTCTTGATAAAGCTATCAAGCTTTTTCTTGTACGCCGAATCGTAATTCATGAGCAGATTCTCTAGCTTATCCAGAGCAAGCCGGGTGGCGCGAATACCGAGCTGCGACGAAGCTTCGGTCGCAATAGAATCAATCGCACGGGCCAAGATCAGCGTCCCGGAACTCGAAAGCGATAGGACTTTAACGCCATTGTCGTTGGCAATCAACGTTTGTCCGCTCGATATAATCGACGAGAGCCCATTACTCCCCACTTCCAGTCGCCCGTCCTTGAGCGAAGAAACTTCAAGACCATCGACATTTTCCACAAAGCCCGCCGTGTTGCCGGCAACCATGGCAAGCCTGTCGGTACGGATTTCGAATTCGTCCTTGACCGCCTGTTTCTGGATATCAAACATCAAGCGCCCATGACGAAGCGATATCAAAAATTCCCGTTTGAGGGATTCCTGAACTTCAGCGTCAAATTCCACTTCGGTCCGCCCGTCCATCTTGAGCGCCGAACCATCGGACACCGAAATCACGACAGAAGATCTCGGTTCTGCCACAATTTTGTTTTTCTCGAAAATTCTATGACCGACTTCTAGATGTCCAGATTCGCCATCAGATGTCTTGAACTGTACATCGCCCACAATTTGGCGAACAGTCCCCTTAAAAATGTATTCTGCATTAGCATCACGGTTTGCGTTTTTATGTGAACCAGAATCACCACACGCCGAAAAAATCAAGGAAAAAACAACAACAAGTACTATACTCGATAGTCCTTCATGATTCCTCTTAAACCGATGCGCAAAACACATGCGCTTCAATCTAGTAATTATAATTTCAAAACAGAAACTTACAATCACTTCTTCCCCTCGATAAACCACCACCACCATGCGTTTTGATACGCGATTAAACCAAAGCAAAAACAAGTAACAAAAGAAATATAACAAAAATTTCTAATTTTATGCACATGAAAGCGATATCTCTTAAAGCCGGACGCGACAAGTCCGCCCTCCGTTACCATCCCTGGATTTTTAGCGGCGCCATTGACGAAGTCGTCGGCGACCCCGCACTTGGCGACACCGTCGAAGTCTATAGCTACAAAAGCGATTTTTTGGGCCTTGCCGCCTATTCCCCGAAATCCCAGATCCGCGGGCGCTTCTGGACGTTCGGAAACGAAGGAAAGAACGTAAAAATCGATCGGGATTTCTTTAGCGACCTCCTGGACCGTGCCATAGCAGCACGCAAAAGCCGCGGTTTCGACATCGAAGACAAGGAATCCGCTTTCCGCCTGATTAACGCCGAAAACGACGGCATTCCAGGCTGCATCATCGACAAATACGCCGACATCTATTCCGTCGAAATCCTCGCCGCCGGCTCTGAAATCCATCGCGAAACGATTTACGAACTTCTCGCCGAAAAAACGCATTGCCGAGGCATTTACGAGCGCTGCGATTCCGAAGTGCGCAAAAAGGAAGGACTCCCCATCCGCACAGGAACTGTCTTCGGAGAAGTGCCCGATGAGCCCGTCATCATCAACGAAAACGGCATTTTGTTCCCCATCGACGTCAAAAACGGCCACAAAACCGGCTACTACTTAGACCAGCGCGACGCCCGCCGCCGCATCGGCGAACTGTCCAAGGGCAAAAAAGTGCTGAATTGCTTCTGCTACACCGGCGGATTCGGGTTGTACGCCCTCCGCGGAGGTTGCGAGAAAGTCTATCAAGTCGATGTTTCGAAAGACGCCCTCAAACTCGCCAAGGAAGGCATCATGAGGAACAAGCTTTCCACCGCACACGCCACGCACGTGGAAGCCGACGTGTTCCAGTACCTGCGCAAGTGCCGCGACAAGGCCGAAACCTTCGACCTCATCGTGCTCGACCCGCCCAAGTTCGTCGAAAGCAAGGACAACCTGCAAAAAGGCGCCCGCGGTTACAAGGACATCAACCTTCTTGCGATGAAACTCCTCGCCGAAGGCGGCATGCTCGCGACCTTCAGCTGCTCCGGGCTCATGGAAATGGACTTGTTCCAGAAAATCGTCGCGGATGCCGCCGCCGATGCCCATCGGCGCGTTCAAATCATTGAACGATTCGGCCAACCCGCCGACCATCCCGTGAACACGGCTTTCCCCGAAGGTCAGTACCTCAAGGGTCTCCTGGTGCAAGTCGTGTAGTCAAACAGTGACAGAACCCACAAATGTTTAAATTTTCTTACACCAGGTATATTTTTTACTGACACTTCCCCCATAATTTTTATATACTTCTATTGAAGAGAAGAGGAAAAACGGATTTATAAAGGATGGAACAATGTATTTAATGACATACGACATAGGCACGTCCTTTATAAAAACGGCCCTCACAAACGTGACCGACAAGATTGAGTTCGTGGGAGCCACCGTTATAGGGACCCACAACACGACAACAAGCGACGGCAAAGGCGACGAGCAAAACGCCGACGAATGGTGGGACACCATCTGCCGCAGCACGAAAGAACTCCTCAAGAACTACGGCATTTCCAGCAAACAGATTAAAGGAATCTGTTTCTGTTCGCAATTAAACGGGACGGTCCTCGTCGATGAGAACGGGAACACCGTACGCGCCCCAATGACGTTCCTCGACAGGCGCGCCGACAAGGAATTCAACGAATATTTCCACAACGGACTGCGCATTCACGGGCTCAACGTCTGGAAACTTTTGAAGGCCATACACCACACCAAAATGGTGCCAGCCGGAGCCTACAGCCCCATCTGGAAATACAAGTGGGTACAAAATAACGAACCCGAAATTTTCGCCAAAGTCCACAAGTTCCTCGACGTCGGCGACTACATGCTCTGCAAGACAACAGGCAAATTTGTACGCACCGAGGATTCCGCATTCTGCACGGCACTCAACGATTGCCGCGAAGGCCATTCCGGCTGGAGCCATACCATGGCGAAAGCTTATGGCATCAGCGAAAAGCATCTCCCCGAAATCGTACACAGTACCGATGTCGTAGGCCATCTATCCGCAAGCATTGCAGAACAGATGGGCCTTAAAGAAGGAACCCCGGTCATTGCCGGAGCCGGAGACGTTTCCATGGTCGCCATCGGAAGCGGCAATACGCAAAACAAACTCACGGGCATCTATTGCGGCACATCAGGTTCCGTCTGCACGGTCGTCAGCCGAGAAATGCAGTTCTCGGACATCATGATGATTTCCATCAAGGGTCCGAATCCGTCCCAGAAATACCTTTACGGCGAACTCGAAACCGCAGGCCGCTGTTTTACCTGGGCAAGGCATCTCATCGGCAAGCTGGACGAAACCAGATACAGCTACGAAGAATGCGCATTGCTCATTTCTAAAGCCGTCCCCGGATCGCATGGGCTCATGTTCACGCCGTTTTTGCACGGCAGCAAGACGCCTTTCGAAGACGGCAACATTCGCGGTTCGCTTTCCGGACTCGATCTTGAAACAAGCCGCGGAGATTTGCTCAGGGCTGTTATCGAAGGCATCTGTTTCCATTTCCGTTGGATGCTCGAAAGCCAGGCAAAAAAATGCCAAGTTTCTGAAACAATTCGCTTTGCCGGTGGCCTCGCAAGAATCAACGTCGTAGGCCAGATTCTCGCCGACATCACGGGGCACACCATCGAAACCGTCAAGCACCCGCAATACGTCGGGGCATTGGGCGCCGCCGCCATCGCCGCCATCGGTCTTGGCAAGCTCAAATTCGAAGACATTCACAGCTACATCGAAATCACGAACACATACAAGCCCAATCCCGAAGTCCACGAGATTTACAATAAACTTTATACAAAATATTTAAACATTGTCAAAAGCGATAGAAAGCTCGTAACCGGGTAAAGTCCATCGCAAGCGCAACGTTCATTACCGTAACGCAAAAAAAATCAGGCAGCCAAACTGTCTGATTTTTTATAACATAATCAAATTACTTTATTAGCGTTTATTGCGCGGAAATTCGCTAGCGTGCTTTTCAAGCCATACGGCGTCTTCCAATGCTCGTTCGGCTTCAGTCGCCCAATCGGAATCCGGGAATTCGCGGACAACATCACGGTAGCGCGTCACAGCGCTATGGAAATCGCGCATTTCGCGGTAGATGTTGCCCATCTGGAGCATAGCGAAATAGCGTTCGTCCGGCGTGATTTCGTTTTCAAGCAAAGCCTTGTACATCTGGAGAGCCGCTTCGTTGTAGCCGTCTGCAAACAACGCATTCGCGTTCGCAATGGAGTTCGCCGCCGTCGGTGCAACGTTATCGTTCTTAGCGACAGCCGCTGGTGCTTCGACAGACTTCGACTTGTCGTTCCCCGTCTTTTTGGCGTCTTTCAGAGCCTTCGCTTCTTCTTCCTTCATCGCCTTTTCATCGGCAGCGGCTTTAGCGACAGCGTTGATCTCCGCCAAGCGGTCTTCGGCAGCCTTGCGGAACTTGCCATCAGGCGCGGCCTTCTTCAAGTACGCAGTCAAATACTTCTTTTCATGTTCGGTGCGGTTGTTCTTCTGATTGATTTTCGCCAAGTAATAGTTGGCGTCATTACCGCAAACCTTGTACGAAATACCCTTTCTCAAATTGATTTCGGCCTTGTCGTATTCGCCCATCTCATAACGGGTTACGCCAGCATAGAAGTACGCACCGGCATCGCCAGGCTTCTTGGAGAGGACCGTTCTCCAAAGCGGAGCAGCCTCTTCATATCGACCAGCGGCAAGCAAAGCCTTGCCCTTTTCAAACGGGTCCTCAGAGTTTGCAGCCGTTGTCGTCGCAGCCTGCGCCGGTTGGGTCGCCTTCGGAGTTTCTGTCTTTGCAGGTTCGGCCTTGGCAGTTTCCTTCGGTGCAGCCGTTGTCGGAGCAACCTGGGCAGTCTTAGCCCCTTTAATCTTTGCGCGTTCGGCATTGGCGTTCGCCTGTTGCCCCATAGCCTCATAAGCCTTGGCGGCACCTTCATAGGCTTCGCTCAAATTAGGATCGTACTGGTACGCCAGTCGGAAATTCGCCAAAGCGCCCTTGTAGTCCTTCATCTTCATGCGGACTTTACCCGCCAGCATGTAAGCTTCGGTATTCTTCTTGTTTTCGGCCAACATGGAACGGTATTCACCGAGGGCCTTTTCGTACTGACCCTTAGCCTCAAAACGGGCACCCTGTTCTACACGGGGGTCAACAGCCCACGATTGAGACATTCCCAACAAAAAAGCAAGCGCTAAAAAAGACAATTTCTTGTTCATAGAAAAAAATTTAGTAAAAACCCATTGACAATATAATTTAGATAGACGATATTACAAGCAGAGATGCGGACATTTTTTTAAAACCGTCCACAAAGGAGAAAAAATGAAAATCACCGAAGTCGTCGATAAGTACAAACCGGATGAACAAGAACTCATCATCGAAGCCTACGAACGCGAAGGCGGCGATACCGAAGATGTCGATCTCATTCTCCTCGACCGTATTTGCGCAAGACTCGGGCTTGGCCTAGACAGCGACGATTTAGACAATGACGACATCGCCGAAGAAATCAATTTCGATGAATACGGGAGCCACTTCGAAGACGTATCCGAAGGCGACGACGAACTGTAGAACATAGATAAGTTATAGGAACGTCATCCTGAGCGAAGCCGATATAGAATTGTCGGCAGCTTGCTGCCCTACAATTCTTAGGTTCGAAGGAGCAGGATCCAGTCGCAGTTCTAGCAAGCTATAGTTAGAGGTTAGTTAAGCGACAAAACTTATTCTTCCAGGTTAGCGACGCAGCGGACGTAAAGTCCCTTATAGACGCTTGCGTCCGTGCGGTCAACATCACGCACCAGGCGCCTAAATTCCCAAGCGCGCGCCGAATTTTTCAAGATAGACGTTGACGACCAATAATGGCCAGACCCTGCACCATCGCAATAGTTGTCCCAGTCCTGGCACCCGCCACGTCCTAAGCCTTCCCAATCAAGCGTTGAGCGATCTTTCTGATAATCACGCCACTCGCCGTCATCCGGCAAATGCCAACCAACGGGGCATGCTCTGAGTGCATCGCTATGGGTATAATAGCGGCCATACATTTCACAATATTTTTTGTCTTCCAAATAGCACTGTTTTTCAGTAGTCACGCTAAAGGCAAGATTCTGTTTCATCCAAATTTTACCAGCACGGAGTTCCACTTTATACTTCTTGTTATCGCGGCTATCCGTCAGTTGCATCGTATTTTTATCAACGCCTTTCTCGGCCAACAAATCGCGGTCGTAAATGCAGCGCACCTGCACGGCATCGACATCTTCGATTTGAACAAGTTTCGCAACACCGCGTTTCGTATCGAGCATCATCACTTGCGTACCGACTCCGCCCACGGCTGCATAATAAGCCGCATATTCTCGTTTGTTCACAACATCATCTTCTTCGAACTTATAATAACCCATCGAAGATCCGCTTACAAACGACTTCATATTTTGAACTTTACGCGGTCCCATGAATTTATCATGAATTAATTTATCCCAATCGCTAGCATCCGGCAAGCGCGTGCCTTCGGGGCACGAGAGTTCCCACCGTTCGTTACGGTAAAAAGAGCGCCCTTCATCATCAGAAAAATTTGCTGTCTTACGGAAATTAAGGTCTTGACTGAACCAATTCAAAGATCCGGATTTAATCGTCCGATAAATATGCCCGTCTCTAAAATCCTTGAGCTCATCGGCATTACTATATGCGACCACAGACACGATCAATAATATGGTAGCGCACCAAACGCGCCTCAATCCTTCCAACATCGAAAAACCTCATCCTTATTTTGCAGCTCCTCAAAGGAGCTCTCACGTAATATATATACGGATTTTTCGAAAAAAGTTATAAAAATGTTTTAAAAGTATAAAACAGCGCCGATATTGCCCGGATTTGCCCAAAACGAAATTTTCTTTTTACAAACTTCGTGCATTTTTAGGACTCCAAAACTCACTCCTGTACCTACAAGAGCGCCAACAACCACGTCTGTAATATAATGTTTACCGGCTATGACACGCAACGCGGCAACAATGGCAGCCAACGAAAGTGACGTAGCCCACACTAAATTCTTGTACTTGGAATTCGGGTAAACATCAGAGAACCACTTGCCTGTAAAAATGGCAACCGTAAATGCCGCCGAAGAATGCCCTGAATAAAACGAACCGTAAGCTTCCGCACGGGCGGACTCCGCCTTTTCACGGCCTTCCCCACTCTTCGAATACATGAACGGACGTGGCCAAAGCTGCGTGGAGCGTACAATCTGGTTCAACGCATTCTGTAATACAAACGCCTCCGCAAACATGAGCGTAAACGCACCGAAATCGTGAGCATCAACATCACCTTTGTAGAGCGAAAAACCCGCCAACGCCAGCGGAGCAACCGCCAACGCCCCGGAATAATGACTCACCGTCGTAGCCCATCCGCTGTAACGCCCAGCAAGCGGACGGTCCCACGGCAAAAGTTCAGACTTCGGTTTCAAATTATCTACGGAACCTTTTTCCATGCCGTAATACCGCGAAACGCCCAACGCCGCTATCAACGAAATACCAAGCACAAGCGGGACATCGAGACGAACCGAGGTTTCGTAATGGCGTGGGTTTTCCGCAGCCAACGAATTCTCGGACGCACCCATAGCAAGCGTTGCCGCCAACAACACCACAAAACACACCCGAAATAAGTTTTTAAAACGCCACTTATCCATCAAAACTCCATTAAAAATTTATATTCACAATGACAAACATACAAAAGTATTGGCGGACAACGTGATAAATTCGAATTTTAACCAGAACCGAGAACCCATAATCCCGAACATGGAACTCTTCGGAGCCATTTCCGACGAAATGCGCCTCAAGATTCTGCTCCTACTGGACCAGTCCGAATTCACGGTCAACGAAATCAAGGACATCCTGGATATCCACCAGAGCAACGCCAGCCGCCACTTGGCAAAGCTTTCGCAATGCGGACTCGTCAAAGACAGGCGCGACGGCATCAAGGCCTATTACCGTCTGAGCGAAGAACTTTACCTGAGCAACCGCCTGCTGCAAATCATCCGCGAAGCTTACGATGAACTCCAGGACAAAGACATTTTAAAGTGCCGCGCAGCGCAAGCGCTCGAAGAACGCACCGACAAGACGAAAGGGCAAATCCACAAGCTCGACCAAGCCGGCGGTAGCCTCAAGGCGCAAATCAGCCTATTCAGCAAGCTCATGGTGCCGTTCGAAAACGCAGTCGATATCGGGTGCGGCGAAGGCGGGGACCTTTCGCTCATGCTCGCGAGCCGCTGCAAGAACGTAACAGCCCTCGACTACGACCCGAAAATCATCAGCGGATTCCATCAGATTCTAAAGCAAAAAGGTATCGAGAACGTGACGCCCAAAGTCGCCGACATGGCGCAGACAGGCCTCCCCGACAATTACGCCGACCTCGTGCTCATGAGCCAGGTGCTGCACCATGCGACCGACCCAAGACTCGCCCTCAAGGAAGCCACCCGCATCCTGAAACCGGGCGGAAGACTAGCGCTCCTCGATCTCGCACAACATAAAGAGGAATCGTTCCGCACGACGCACGGCCACATTTGGCTCGGCTTTGAAAGGAGCCAGCTCGAATTCTTTGTGAAGGAACTCAACTGCAAGGTGCTGGAAAGCGAAATCATCCCCAGCGAAAACGAAGTCGATAAAAAGCTCCCCGTCATCTGCATGATTATTACTAAAGAGTAGGCAGTAGGAAGTAGGAAGTAGACTGTAAACTGTAAGACGAGAGAGATGTCATCCTGAGCGAGCACAGCGAGTCGAAGGATCCAGTAAAAGTTAAAAATAGACAGCGTCATCCTGGAGGCCAAAGGCCGATAGGATCCATTAAAAAATAATTCGTTTCACACTTAATTTTTATATATTACGAATAAAATCAAGAGTGTGGTTTATGAATAAAAAAGTTCTATTAACTGCAGCACTTTGCACTGCTTCAACAACTTTGGCCTTTGAAACTTGGTACGGCGATACCGAGTTTATAAAAACGGGGCTTGAT
>JAEEGK010020214.1_pt1 | contig 14181 bp, 9 predicted proteins | sample 8958771 | NCBI WGS metagenome assembly JAEEGK01 (sample SAMN16246547, study PRJNA631951) | gut metagenome | biome: gut microbiome; feature: rumen; material: SC-attached | host: Bos | place: Iran: Karaj | collected 2018-10
TTTTCTTTTTCTTTATTTTTTTGTTTATTATCTTTATTTTTATTTTTATTATCTTTTTTTTTATTTTTTCCTTTATTAGATTTTATATTAACATTTTCTTTTATGTTTACTTCTTCTTTTTCTTCTTTTTTTTCTTCAATTAAATTGAAGTTTATTGTATTTTTATATTTTATTTCATTATTTTTTAAAGTTTTAACTAAATTCACTAATTCAAATTTTTTCAATAAATCAATATTTTTATTATAATATTTTATTAAATTATCTATATATTCAAAATATTTTATATTAAATTTTCCAAAAGATTCTTTAATTAAAATACTATTATTTTTAGATAATTTAAAAATTTTTTTAATAATTTCATATGAACTATTCATTAATAAAATATTTTCTGAGAAAATTCCATAATTTGAAAATAAAAATTTTGAAATTAAATCAATATTTTCTTCTAATTTATTTAATATTTTTTCTGAATGATTTTTATAAAAATTTTCTATAAATTCATTTTTATTATGTCTTTTTTTATTATTCATATTTGCATCATAATACATATTAGGAATATGATATAATATTATAAATTTTAAAAAATCTTTTTTTTCTAAAATATCAAAATATTTATTAGAAACTAATTTTAAATATAAACTTATTCTAATAAAAGAAATATGTTCTTGAATATTTTTTTCATTTATTTTTAAAATAAATAAAAATATATTTTCAATTAAAGATTTACTTAATTTTTCATCATTTATTATTTTATTGATTAAATTTTCAAAAGTTTTTAATTCACTTGAAGAATTTTTCTTTTTAAATATTAAATAACTTAATAATTTAATTGTATTTTCATTTAAATAATTTTCAATTATTAAATTTAAACAACATAAATCAAAATTTTGTAAATCATTGAAATTTTTATAAAATATTTCTGAATTTATTAAATTTTCTATTGTAAATAATAAATCTTTATTTATATTATTGTTATCATTGTTAATTAAAATTAATAATGAAGTTAAAGGTAAAATAAAATTAATTGATCTTAAATTAATTTCATTTTTAAAACTTTTAAGATTTTTTTTTAAATTATCAACAAAATCTTTATTAATATTATTTAAATCAAATTTTAATTTAAAAATTGATATAATACCAATTAAATACATATAATTAAAAAAATCAGTTAAATTATTATTATTTATTATATTATTTAATTTATCAAATATGTTTTTTTCATCATCCTTATTTTCAATATTATTATCATTTTCATTATCTATATTTATGCTAAATAAAGTTTCACATAATTCATTAAAAATATTTTCAAATAAAGATTTATAATTTTCATTAAATGAATCAACAAAATTATTTAATATAAATAAAATAGATTGAGATAAAATTTTATTTTTTATTTTATTTGAATATTTTAAAATACTACTTATATATTTAAATGAAAATCTATAAAATATTTTTTTATCAACATCAAATTTTATGTTTATTATTTTATTAATTAAATAATTTTTATCATTACAATTTTTCACAATATATTCAAATGATTTTAAATTATTTATTCCACTATTATTTGTAATATTATCAGAAGGGAAAAAATAATCAAAATAGTTTTTAAATATTAAATCTAACACTTCATTTTCATAATTTAAATTTCCATATATAAAAATATTTTCAAGAAATTTATAATTTTTAATGGAACGATTTATTAAATTATCAATATTTTTAAAAATTTCTAACAAAATATTTTTATCTAAATTTTTTAAAAATTTATTCAATAATCTTGTTTTAATTAAATTAATATCTTTTTTTTCATCATCTAATAAACTAATATAAAAATCTGTAAAAAATTTATTTATTTCATTTTTATTTTCTATATTAACATTCAATATTAACCCACAAATATAAATATTATAAATATTAGAAGTTTTTGAAATAGAATTAATTATAAATGGAATATAATCTTTATTATATTTTAATTTCATTGAAAAAAAATTTATTAACATATTATCATTTTTTTGTGATAAATTATAAATAAAATGAAATATTATAAATTTTATTATATTTAAACTATATTCTTCTTTTATTTGACTTAATACATTTAATAATTTAAAAAACGATAATTTTAATATATTTATTAACATTTTATCTTTTAGTTTGCAATTAATAAATAATTTTAAAAACATATCTAATTTTGAATTTTTTCGAAGGTATTCAAATATTAAAAAAAATTCATTTGAAATTTTTTTTGATACAAAAGGAATTTTTATAGAATTAAAAATGTTTGTTAAAGATAATATTTTTGATTTATCATCATCTAATTCTTTATTATCTAATATATCTTCTAAAGAATTTTTAATATTAGTAAATTGAGAAAGAAAATTTTTATCTTCTTCATCATTTATTGAATTATAATTTTCTTCAGACATTTAAAAATAAATGAATAATTAATTCTTTTATAATTATTTATTTTTTTAATATTTTTATATATTAATTTCTATTAATTATATTAAATATAATACTTCAATAAAAAATTTTAGAAACAATATATAATCAAATTTTGTTGAAATTTTCGGAATAAAATATAAAAATAATTATAAAAATGATATTTTTAAAAATATATATTAAATAAAATATATTATTATCTCAAAATATTTTTTAAATTTATTTAATTTATATATTATGAATAAAGAAAAAAATGAAAAATCTGATAAAAAAAAAAATTATTTATATTATGAAATTTATATTAATTCTGAAAATATTGATGATACAAATATTTTTATAGAAAATTTATACAAACAATGTGAAATAATTAATAAGAAAAAAAAAATTTATTTTATAAAAAATATAAATGGAAATAAATATGCCATTAATGTTAGTCAATTTAATTTTGAAGAATTAATTGATAAAAAAGAAAATATTTCAAATTATTTTATATGGATTTTATTAAATAGAAATAATTATGAAAATTTTAATTATTTAATAAATAAAATAATATATCTTAATCAAAATTATGAAAATAAACCATTATTGCTTGTGTTAGGCTACTATAAAGGAATTAATGATTTTGAAGTTGAGGATAATGATTTAGATTTATTAATTGAAAGATTGAATGAAAATTATCCTTATTTTTCATATACAAAAATATTTAACTTTGATAATTCTGATTATTTAACAGTTATATCTGAACAATTAGAAAAAATTAAATATTCTTCTAATAAAAAATCACATTGTATTATATTTTAATAAATATTATAAAATTAACATAATAAATATTTATTATATAAAATTAAAAAAAATTAGAAATTTATATATTAAATGAAATTTATTAACACAATTGAAATATATTTTTATAATTAAAAAAGATTTATAAAATATAAAAATTATTTAAAATTTTTGAAAATTGTTTTATAGTTAAAAATATAATTAAAAAAGATTTAAATAACATCATATATCCTTTTCATTATTAAAATTATAAAATATTATAAAGGAAAAATATGAAAATAATAAATTAAATTTATTCAATTTTAAATTTTTTATCTTTATATTTATAATAAATAAATATTATTGATTAAAAATATAAAAATTGTCAAATAATTTATGAAAATAAAAAATATTTTAATTGAAATTATAAAATATTATTTAATACAAATATTTATATATAATTATAAAAAATTATTTAAAACTCAAATTTAAAAAATAATAATTTTTAATTTTTTAATAAAATTTATTCAATATATTTTAAATTCTTCTTTTTATATTTAAAACAACAACAAAAATAATCAAAAAAATTATTTTTTTTTTTATTTTTATTTTTCATTTTATCATTATTTTCATTATTTTCTTCTTTTATATTAATATTTTCTGTTAAATTTAAATTATTTTTATTTATATTTTTTAAATTATAATTTTCGTCGAAATAATTATTTTCCAAATAATTATTATCTTCTTTATCATTATAAATAGTTTCATTATATTTAATTAAAGATTGATTCTCAATAAAATCATAATAAAATAAATCATAACTTTTTGTATTCATTTTATTTTTTATATTTTCACAAACATTATCAATTTTTAAACTTCTTTGAACAGGATTAATAAAATTATTGACAAAATTTTCAAAAAATATAATAATGATATCAATATTAATATGACTATTTCCTTTTTTCATTGAATTAATAATAATTTCTTTAATAATTTCTGAATAACAATCATTAGTCTGAAAAGAATGATTTGTTTTTAATCTTTTTAATACATTATATACATTAAAAATTATTTCATCATTAGATAAGTAATTATAAACTCCTTTATTACAAATAATTATAAAATCAAAAGTTTCCTTTATTTCAAAATTAAGTATGTCTGGTTCTGAATTTATATAATTATTTATATCAGATAAATTCAATGAAAAACATCTATAACTTTCAAATTCATTTTCTTCTAATTTTTGAATTCCTTCATTTTTAATAGAATATCCTAAATTAATTAATCGATTTTTCTCTAATTTATAACTTAAATTATGTTCATAATTTAGTTGATATATATTATTCCCATTTGATGTACTCATTATACATCTAGAAACCCCTAAATTTATAATATAACATGAATTTTCTATAATAATAACTATTAATGCATTTGCCAAACTTTTTTCATTAAATTTTTCAGTTTTTGATTCAAATATAATTTCATTTTTTATTTTTATAAAAGAACTTTTTATTGCTTCATATGTACTTATTAAAAATAATTCGTCTTCAAAAATATATTGATGTAATTTTGTTTTTAAAATATTTGATATATATGAATTAAATTTTCCTTCATATAATGCAAATAAAGATATATTTAAATCAGGGAATTCATCATTTATATCTTCACTATTATTTCTGATTGATATATTTGATAAACAAGCAATTCTATCATTTAGTAATTGAATACTATTATTTATAAAATTATTTCTTTTAACATTTTCATTTGCAGGACTAGAAAAATTATTTCCTATAATAGGAAAAGCTTGTTGTGTAGAACAAATAAAAGAAGAAACCATTCCACAAGAAGAAGTGCTTAAATAAGGAGGATTTAAATTATATGAAGTTTTATTAATTCGTTTAGGATTAAACGAAATATGCTTTTTAAAAGTTTTTAATTTTTTTTCTATTTTTTCTATTTTTTTAATTAAAAAATATAATAAAATAAAGCATAAATAAAAAATAATATTTAATATTAATAAATATAAAATATAAAAAAATATTTTAATTTATATTTATTAAAATTTATTTACATATTACATATTATTAACTATATTATTTAAAAAATATTATTATGTACCTGAATCTTTAGTTTGTTGATAATTATATTTTATTAATTCATTTAACCTTTCATTACTTTCAGTTTTATTATCGTCTTGTTTTTTATCATCTAAATTTAAATTTGGGTCAGGATTAAATTTAAATATTACTCTATAAATATGTTGAAATAAAGTTTTTGTAAATGGATTTGTAAAAGGAAATTTTTTTTTAAAATATTCATAAAATGTGGCATTCTTAAATAATAAATAAGTATGTAAAATAAAAAGTTTTCCCAAAAAAAAAACTTCAAACATTAAATCTATAAATATAACAATACTATTACATATAATAATTAATAATCTAAAATTTTCTTTTTTTCCTTCATCATCTTTAACGCTACTTACTATCAAATAAATACTATAACCTATTTCAAGCAAAGCAGTAATATTTAAAGTAAATAAATATGTATAAAAAAATTTGTAATTTCTTTTTCCTATACATATACCTAACCATAAACAATGATGGTCAAATCTCTCTGTACAATTATCACAAACTGCACAATGACTTGTTCGAGGAGGTCTCCATACCAAACAAGTATAACAATATGTATAAACTAATATATGTCCATTTACAACTCTTTTAATTGATACATTTTTTGGACTCCAATCAATTATATCTTTCATCCTTGGAATTATTCCTGGATCTGTAAAACCACCTCTTAACATTAAAAATATTGCCAAAATATATAAACAAGAAAGAATAATTATCATAGGTAAAGAATCCAAATTATTATCTATTTTTATCAATACAAGTATCAATAATACAAATGGAATGGTATAAAGTAGATAAGAATAAAGTATATGTTTATATCCTATTCCACTTATAAAATGTTTATTACACCATAATATATTATTTCCATATATTTTATTTTGATCTTTCTATAGATAAAAATATTTATATATTTTTTTCTTACATCTGTATACATTAGCGTTAAATTTGATAAGTTTTTTTAATTAAAAAATATTCAATAATTTTTTTATTTTTAATGAAATTATAAAAATTTTTTTACAATAGATAAAAATAAAAATAATTTTGTTATAAATTAATTAAATAAATTAACTTATGATAAAATGTAAATTTTATTAATTATTATTTATATTAAATTTAAATAATATATAATTTTAAAATGAATTTAAAAATAATATTTTATTTTTCTTTTTTAATGAATCTATATTATTTAAATTTAATTTAAGTTTTTTATTAATTTTAAAACAATAAATATAAAATAGTATATCACAATTATTAAATTTTGAAAAAATTTTTTATATAATAAATATTTTTTATTTTATTTTATTTTTCAATAATAAATAATTTAATCATTAACAATTTTTAAATAAAAACATTTATATAAAAAGTTTTTATATCATTTTAATATATTATTTATTCAATTATAAATATTTATATTAACAAATCAAAATATATTAATATTTATATTAAATTATTATATATACATAATATAATATATGCATTTATTTTTAGATACATAATTTAATTTAAGTATCAAAAGGATTATTAATTTTTTGAATATTTCCAGGAATAAATGATAAAAAATTTGAGCCTCTAACAAAAACTAAACCTAATTCTCTATATTTTCCATTAGATAATTTTTCCATCACATTATCTAATACTAAATTAGCAATATTATCATAACTTTTTAAAATTCCTTTTATTTCTCTCCCCCCATTTAAAAAAACAGTAACTTCTTTATTAAGATAATTAGCAAAATCATAAATATTTTCTCTTTTATATTTATTCATTGAATAAAAAATATAATAAATAAATTAAAAAAATTTAATTTTATAAAAAATAAATATTCAATCAAAAAATGAAAGGTAAAGTTTATAAATCTACCAACTTTCAACCAACAAAAAATTCAATGTCTAATTCAGGAAAATTACGTGCAGGAAATTTATCAAAAAGTTCACGTTATCCTCCTTTAACTCAAAAATCGAAAGAAGATGATTATATAGCTTCACTTCAAAAACAAGTTTATTATCTTGAATTAGAAATGAAACTGATGAAAGATAGAGAAATAGATACAAAAAATAAAGTTGGAGGTTATGAGGTATTGTTCCGTGATGGAGTTCCATTAAATGAAAATTTTTTAGCTTTAAAAACAAAATATAAAAATGAAAGAGATAATTTTGAAAATATGATACGTAATTTAGATAATACTATTACTAGAACAGATGAAGAAAATCAAAATTTACAAATGCAAATTGAACAAACTAATAAAAATTATTATGATATTATTCAAAAAATAAATAATTATTCAGATGATTATACAAATAAACTCTTCGATATTAATGGAAAATTATTTAATGAAGTTAATACACTTTCTTCATTAAATACAGATAAAGATAAATTAAATAAGGATTTATTTAGATTTACAAGTGAAAATACCCAACATAATAGAACAATAGAAAAAAACGCTTTATTTAGAGAAGATAATGGAGATAAAAATGAGAAATTACGAAAACATAATGAAAATAAATTTGCTGATATAGATAAATTAACTGAAAGGTCAATTTTAGAATTAGATACACTTGAAAGAAAATTAATGGATAATAACGCATTAAAACAATTAGAAGATGAAAATATGAATTTATTACAAAAAATTACAAAATTAGAAAGAGATAGTCATATGGCTCAAGCAAAAATTAGTGAAATTGAAAATGCACAAGCTTTAAATAAAAAACATTTATTAGATGAAGAATTAACAAGAAATATTCATTTACATGAAAATGAAAAATTAAATGAAATTTTAGATGGTTTATCAAAATTAAATGAAGAAAAATTGAAAGAAAAAGTTAAAGAAAGTGAAGAAAGACAAGCATTAGTAATTAAAAATCAAATTGCTAATGCTGAATTAAAAATGGGTCTTTTATTAGCAAAATATAAAGAAAAAGAAGCTGAAGCAAGAAATTTATTAGAAGAAAAAAATACTTTATTACAAAAAAATGCACAATTAAAAGAAACTATTGATAGTGAAATTGATCAAGATGAACAAATTAAAATGGAAATTATTGATGTTAAAAATAATATAAATCAATTAGAAGATCTTATTAATGATAGTAATAATAAATTAGAAACATTAGTTGATGAAAACAATCAATTTAAAATGGAAAATGAAAAATATGAAAGTGATATTAAAAATTTGAAAATTAAAATAGAAGAAATACAACAAAAGATAGAATTGAACACAATGTTGAAAGATATTGATGTTAATGAATTGAAAATGTTATCTCAAAATAATGCTATTGTCAATAATAATATTAATAATTTAATAAGTAAATGGGATAAAGTTCATGCAAAATTAGAAGAAATTGAAAAAAAAGATAAAGAAAATCAAGAAAATCAAGAAAATAATGAATAAATAAATAAATTAGAATAATCTGTTATTTAAATTTATTTTTTTATATGATAAATATTAATTTAATTTTTAATTTATTCTAAAAGTATATAATTAAAAATTTAAATTAATTAATATTAATTTGAATTATATTAAATATAAATTTTTTTTAAATATTGAATATTAATATCTATATGTTAATATAAAAAAAATTATTTATATAATAATAGAAAAAAAAAGAAATGTGATATAAATATTAATTTATATTTATAACATTTTATTTTTTTGGTAAAATAATATTATTAAATTATTATTATTTTAATAATAATTAATGGGAAATTCAAATGATAATAAAATTTCTAAAAATTTATCTATTTATTATAGTGAATTAGATAAAATATTATTTTTAATATATATTTATATGAATGATAAAATAACAAAAGAAAAAATATTAAATATATTTCCAGAACTAGATTTTTCTTCTATAGAGAAAGAAAAAAATGATAAAATAAAAAATCGTCATTTTTTTAAATGGTTTGATATGGCTTTTAATAAAAATATAAAATCTTTAATGGATGTATATACAGATGATTTAATAATATACATTCAAAATGAGAGAGAATCTTATAATTTTGAAAAAGAAAAAAATATAAATGATATAAATAATAATAATACAAATAATAATAATATTTTAAAAAACGAGAATTTTTTCTTATTAGAAGATCAAGTTCCAAATACAAATCAAGAAATATCATTATCAGAACAAGGATTAAGAAATTTTTATTTAACAGACCCTGAACATTTTAAAAATAGAGTATTAAAGGCACCACCTTCTAATTTTCGTTGGTTAAGTTGGATAATTTTAAGTGGAATTCCAATTAATCGTCCATTTGCATATTATAGAAATTTATTAACATATGATTTACCAGAAGAAGCAGAAAAACAAATACAAAAAGATATTGTTCGAACAATACAAACTCCAATAAGTAATATTGAAGATATTAAAAAATCTATGTATAGAATATTAAAGGCATTGGCAATAATAGATAAAGAAATGTCATATGTTCAGGGAATAAATTTTATAGTAAGTTTTTTATTAATAAATTCAAAAAGAAATGAAATTGATACATTTTATATTATTTTAGCGATTTTTTCAAAGACATATAATCAAAAATATGGAATGAGAGGTTTTTATTTAGAAAATTTTCCTTTAATACATGTTTATATAAAAATATATGAAAATCATTGTAAAAAATTATTTCCAAAATTTATTCAACATATATATAAAATATCTTTACCTATGATATCATGGTTGAGTCCATGGTTTCAAATGATTTTTATAAATGTTTTTCCAAATGATATTGTTTTAAGAATATGGGATTGTTTTTTCATATTTGGTAATAGTTTTTTAATTAGTTTCGCTTTAAGTGTGACGGAAATTGTTCATAAAAGTATTATTAAAATAACGGATTTAACTCAAATTCAAGAATATTTGAAATTATTAAATACTGATATTAAAAATAATTTTTTGGATAAAGATAAAAAAATAAATTATGATATTGAAAATTTAATAAATAATGCGATAAAAAAATATTTTATTGATATTAAAGAAATAGATGAAGAATTATTAAAAAATTATCCTAATTATAATAATAAATATTTTTATAATTATAAAAAAATTAAAAAAAATGATTCATATTTAAGTAATTATATAAATATTTTAACTAAAGAAACAAAAATTAATGAAGAAGAGGAAGAAGAAGAAAATGAAAATAATGAAAAAAATTTAAATAAAAATAATATTTCAAATAATGAAGATTTAATAAATAATAAAGAAAATAATGAAATTATAAATAAATTATACAATAATAATGATGAAAACAATATTGATATAATTGATAATAATTTCGAAGATAGTAATGAAGAAATGGAATCTAAAGATTCATTTGAAGATTTTTCAGCAGAAAATGAGAATTTGAATTTAGATAAACATCAAATAATGAGTAATAACGAATTAAAATTTTTAAAACAATAATTGTTTATATATTTTTTTAGATAATCTGTAATATAATTGGTAATAATTTTTTTATTATATATATATTATTTATATTAATAATTTTTTATAAATAATAATAATTTTTATAATTTTATTTATCAATATTTTTGAAAAATAAAAATAATTTTGAATTATTTTAATAATATAAAATTATTCTTTAATGAATGGAGAAGAAAATTTAAAAAATGTATTATTTTTTTAATAATAATTATTTTATAATATAATAGGATAATATATCCAATCAAAAAGTAAAAGAAGAAAAAGCTACTCAAGAATCAAATATTCCTCCAGTTCCTAATATTCCTTCTGTTCCAGGAAGTATTCCTTCAGTTCCTCCAGTTCCTTCTATTCCTTCTGTACCTTCAGTTCCTAGCGTTCCTCCAGTTCCTGGCATTCCATCAGTACCTGGCATTCCTTCAGTTCCTAGTGTTCCTTCAGTTCCTAGTGTTCCTCCAGTTCCTGGTATTCCATCTGTACCTGGAATTCCTTCAGTTCCTAGTGTTCCTCCAGTTCCTGGTATTCCATCTGTACCTGGAATTCCTTCAGTTCCTAGTGTTCCTCCAGTTCCTGGTATACCTTCTGTACCTGGTATTCCATCTGTACCTGGTATTCCTTCTGTTCCTGGAGTTCCATCTGTTCCTGTACCTGGAGTTCCTCCAGTTCCTGGTATTCCTTCTGTACCTGGTATTCCTTCTGTACCTGGTATACCATCTGTTCCTGGTATTCCTTCTGTTCCTGGAGTTCCATCAGTTCCTGGTATTCCTTCTGTTCCTGGTATACCTTCTGTTCCTGGTATTCCTTCTGTACCTGGAATTCCATCAGTTCCTGGTATTCCTTCTGTTCCTGGAGTTCCTTCAGTTCCTGGTATTCCTTCTGTTCCTGGAATTCCATCAGTTCCTGGTGTTCCTTCTGTTCCTGGTGTTCCTTCAGTTCCTGGTGTTCCCGGAGTTCCAACAGTCCCTGGTGTTCCTTCTATTCCAGGAGGATTATACAATTCTTGGCTTCCTGGAGCTCAAATGAATCAATTTCAAAAAGGTAAAAATAAAATAATATAATTTTTTAAAAAAAATATAGTTCATCCCAAAAAAAAACCTAGAGTTGAAATGAAAGCTTTATTTTGGGCAAATTTACCTGTAAATAAAATAACTGGTACAATATGGGAAAAACTAGATGATACTAAAATAAATATAAATAAAGATTCATTAGAATTAAAATTTTCTCAAAAAAGTAAAACTGAAAAAAAACCAGAAACAAAAAAAGAAATAACAAAAAATAAAAAACTTTCTTTATTACAACCTGATACAATAAGAAAAATAAATATAGTTTTAAATAAACTTAAATTTAGTACAACAGATATTCCAGATCTTATTGAAACAATGGATACAAATAAATTAACAACAAATGTATGTGAATTATTAATTCAAATAATGCCTACAACAGAAGAAGTTAAATTAGTAACAAATTATGATGGAAAAGAAGAAATAAGTATTAATGATGAGATGGTAATTATGATATCTTCAATTCCAGGATATACTGAACGTTTAGAAGCAATAATATTTGATAATTCATATGAAAGTGATTGTGAAATAATTGAAGAGGAAGTTGATAAATTTTTTAAAGCATTTGATTTTTTAAAGAATAGTAAAAAATTTAAACAATGGTTAAAAATAATAATGGCGTTTGGAAATTATATGAATGGAGGAACATTTCGAGGAGGAGTATATGCTTTTAAATTAAATGCTTTGAATAAATTAACTAGTATTAAATCAAAGGATAATTCAAAAACTTTATTGCTATATATTATAACATTTATTTATGAACAATTAGATGACCCATCTTTAATGGAAATTTTAGATGATTTAACTATTTTTAATGAATTACAATATCAATCAATTAAAGAAAGTTTAAAAGAATTAAATGATGATTGGAAAAAAGTTGTTAAACTAAAAAAAATTGTTGAAGATGCTAAAAAAAATAATTTATTAGAAGAAGATGATAAAGTTGAGGAATATTTAAATGATTTTTATGATAAAGCAGAAAAAACTATTACTGAGTTAAATACTAAAAGTGATAAAATAGATGAGAAATTTAAAGAAATTGTTAAATTTTATGCTGAAGATGATAAAATGACATTAGATGAATTAATTGCAATTTTTAGACAATTTTATAGAGATTTAAAAGAAAATAATGAAAAATATAAAGATTTGAAAAGAAAACAAGAAGAAGAAAAAAAGAAAAATACAAAAAGAAGTGTATTATTAAATTAAAAATATATAAAATAAATTATTTATTAAATTAAAATATAATTTTATTTAATAATTATTTAATAAAAACAATAATTTATATAATATGAAATTTATATTATAATAAAAATTATTTTTAAATAATTTTTATATTATATAAATAAATTATATGTTTTTTATTTTAATATAAAAATAAAACGTAATTATTTATCTTTAAAATAAATTATAATTGAAATAAATAAATTTTTATTTTAAAAATATTTAATAATAGAATTTGTTATATTCATAATAAAATTAAAAAATAAATAATTTATATTATTATAAAGCTATTTATAAAAAATTCTATATTATTTAAATTATATTATATAAAATTTTTCTGTTTTATATAAAATTTGTTTTTATAAATTTTAAAAAAATTTAAATCTTGAAAAAAAACCTTCAGTTTTTTTATCATTTGCTTCATTAATATTATTTTCATAATCAATTATATTAATTTTTTCTTTATTATTACTTGAATTATCAATATTATCTGTTAATGGTTCAATGTTTTTATCTTTAGGATTATAACAATAATTGCTGATACTATTTCTTATATTTTTTAAATATCCTCCAAATATATAAAATGTATTATTTAAATATTTTTTTGTCATATAATAATAACTATTTCCATCATTTAATACTTGAGACGAATTATACATATCATTTGACATTTGATTTTTTAATTAAAAAATAAGAATTTAAATGGTATATATTATTTAAATTTTATAAAATTAGTTAAATTTAGATAAAATTATTTTTATTATTTTTATTATTTTAAATAAATTTTAAAAAATTATAATTAATTTTATTAAATATTATTTAAATAATACTATGAAAATATATTAAATTATAAATTTAAATAAAATTATATAAATTAAAATTCATTTTAATTGCTAGATAAAAATGAATAAATTTATATAATTAAAAAATATTAATTATATAAAATAAATAAAAGCATTTAATATAAGAATAATTAACAAAATATGATATTAAATTTTTTAAATCAATTTAAATATTAAAATAAATTATTTATTTAGATTATATACATATATTAAAATATAAAAAAAATATATAAATAATGTAATTTTTTTCATTAAAAAATTTTTTAATATCGGATTACATAATAATATATTTTCATAGTATTATTTAAATAATATT
>JAEEGK010020218.1_pt1 | contig 14179 bp, 18 predicted proteins | sample 8958771 | NCBI WGS metagenome assembly JAEEGK01 (sample SAMN16246547, study PRJNA631951) | gut metagenome | biome: gut microbiome; feature: rumen; material: SC-attached | host: Bos | place: Iran: Karaj | collected 2018-10
AGAGAATGACTTCCAAAATAAAATAGCCTCAGTGATCCAAGAGAAGATAGAAAAAAGTGATTGTAGTGTCTTTAGAATACAATAATTGGGGGGTATGGATGATGACAAAATGATTGTTCTCGATATGAGAGAGTCGAATGAGAAGAGAAAAATTACTTTTAAGGATGTCTTGTCTATATGTGAAGAGATGGGCATAAAATATGGGGATGAGTCTATGATGGAACATCCTTTTCCTTGGGATGACGTGGAAGCATGTATGAACAATAAAGCAGAACCAGCCATAGAAGGACTGATTTGCCCTAAATGTGGAAAAGAAGTTCGATGGATACGCTATCGTAGCCCTGATTCGTCATGGCAACATCTATGTGGTAGAGAGGGACCTTTAGCTATTTGTGAAGAATGCCATGAACAAGTGTATTTTGATTTTGAGGTATTTAATTAATAAAGAAATATGGCCAATATAAGACAAAATGTTGTAGTATTCACTGGCTCTGGGGTCAGTGCAGAGAGTGGAATCTCTACATTCCGAGATAAGAACGGATTGTGGGAGAAATATGATGCTATGAAATTGGCTAGTGTTGATGGCTTTAGGGATGATCCAGAAGCTGTTCTTGATTTCTATAATGAGAGGCGTTGGCAATTGTTTGATGCTAAACCAAACCACGCACATTATGCTCTAGCAGATTTAGAAAAGCATCATGATGTTACTATCATCACTCAAAACGTTGACGACTTGCATGAACGTGCTGGTAGTTCAAAAGTCATTCACTTGCATGGGGAGTTGACCAAAGTCACCTCTTCACTTAATAGAGAGGATGATAGTTGCATTAAGTATTATCCACTGAATCTGCCTATATACATCGGGCATAAAGCTGATGATGGGTCTCAACTTCGACCATACATAGTTTGGTTTGGTGAGTATCTGAGGTACATGGATGAAGCTCGTTTGGCAGTAGAGAATGCTGATATCTTCATCGTAATAGGAACATCACTTGTCGTTTATCCAGCTGCAGGTCTCGTAGGCTATGCTCAGCCAGAAGTACCAAAGTTCCTTGTTGATCCCTCAGATATGGAAGGGCATCTTCCTATTGGTTTCAAACACATTAAGGCAAAGGCGACAGAGGGAGTAGATATTCTGATGAATGAAATAAGTATACTATAGCGACTCTATAATAAAAGATATACATATGGAGTACAAAAAAGGGAAGCGGAATAGACCTATATCTTATGCAATCAAAGGCTACTTAGATAAAGAAGGTGGTAAAGTTTCGGTTTCACGAAATGAGATCGAGTGGCGATTTAATGCATTAGACTGGCGATATCAGAAGCAGATACTCTTTGCTTTTCTTCAATCTGGTATGTCTGACAGGAAATGGGCATATAAGAAACTATATGCTCTTTGGGATGATTGCTTTATTCCAACAATTATGGATCTATGGGAATCGTATCATGAGATCGAGGTGTCATGGCTTATTATTCGATTCTTCCCTGTAGATTATTTGAAGCAAAACTTTGAGTGTCTTAGTGCAGGTAGAAACTATTACTTTCTATTTTGCAGATTATATGATGAACCTGATTTCGTATTAGACAAGACGAGATTAAATGAAGCTGACTTGCTGAGTGCAAAACTGAAATTAGATGAGACTATAACAGATGCTGACATTAGGGATATGTTTTATCTCCTCATTTATAAAATGTGCAAGGGAGTATATAAGTATAGGGTCTACGAGGTATTATATGAAAGTCAACCATTACTCTCTATATTTCGATGTTCTTTAGTGGAAACAATGAACAGAATAATAGCTCATGATTTGGAAAATTATCGATTGGCAGATGAATTCCAGAATTGGATGGTGTCTGTTTCAAAAGGGTTTCAGAACGATTGTTACAATCTTAGTGACCTAGATTACTATTCTGAGAGAGAGAAAGTTCGTGAAATAATGAGGGGTTATTGTTTGAAATATATCGATCCAAAATACAAGGATGTATGGGATACTTTTGATATTAATGACAAACAACGGTTCTTAGACTATCTGGAAGAAAGGCATAATGCTCGTATGTTGAATTACAATCCAGAGGTAAAAAAAGAACATGATGACTCAGAGATAAAAACGATGCGAGAAGTTGAGGAAAGATTTGGGAGTCCTTCAGTTGAGAAGTTAATTGATCGCTTTGATTTGGAGATGGCAAATATAGAAGAACTTCCATTTTGAAGAGTATAATAAAAGATGAGAACGTTTATTTTTAGCCTAATTATATTGGGGTTTGCCACATTGGTTGTATGTGGCGTCCGTGAGAGGGGAGGCTTGGGAAACTCTTCTAAAGATGCGGATTACTTAACAGATACCCCTCAAGTAAGTGACGTGAGAGAAATTCGTGGGTTGTTTGAGAGAGCAATAATGTCTAAATGGAATATCTGCGGTTATACCATAGATTATCCAAGTTTCATGAGAAAGGAAGAAGTCGAGAGCTCAAGTTCAATGCGTGTGTACTATCAAAATGTAACGATGATTGCAAAGGTTTTTACGGATGACTATAGAATGACTTTGAATGAGAAATATGCTGCCTTAAATATGAGTGCTATTACAAAATCCATTAAAGGAGGCTATTATCTTACTGCTGGCAGAATGGGGGGTAATATGCGGTATTTTGAGAAGTTCATATCATTGGAACAAAGAAAATGGTTATATATCCGCGTAGAATTCCCCAAGGAGTTAACATGGGCTGTAGATCCCCTTTTGCACTATGTCTTGGATTATAAAGCTAATAAAGAGAGTATAATGATTGAAAAATAGAATGTAAATAATATATTATGTTAGGAGCAATAGTTGGTGATATCGTAGGTTCGGTTTATGAGTTTCATAATACCAAGTCAATGAATTTTGAATTGTTTACCCCATGGAGCAACTTCACAGATGACTCCGTGATGACTCTCGCTGTGGCGAAATGGTTGGTGGAGGATGATGCTCATACTATTCATTATTTAATATACTGTATGCAGGAGTTGGGTCATCGTCATCCTTATGCTGGCTATGGTGGGTGATTTGCAGGATGGCTTGGAGAAGATGATCCACAGCCTTACAACAGTTGGGGGAATGGGGCGGGCATGCGAGTTAGTCCTGTAGGATTGTATGCTAAAACCCTTGATGAAGCTCTGGCCCTTGCAGCTTTAACTGCAAGTGTAAGCCATAACCATCCAGAAGGCGTAAAAGGCGCCCAGGCTATTGCTGCAAGTGTTTTCCTTTGTAAAGAGGGCAAATCTAAACAAGAAATCAAAGAGTATATTGAGAAGACCTTTGATTACAATCTTAATAGAACGATAGCAGAGATTCGCCCTCGATATGAATTCGATGTATCTTGTCAAGGCAGTGTTCCAGAAGCTATCATAGCTATCTTGCAAGGTAATTCGTTTGAGGAGGTAATACGCCTGGCAATTTCCCTAGGTGGCGACTCTGATACCATTGGTGCAATGGCAGGAGCTATTGCTGCTTGTTGTTATCCTATTCCAGAAGAATTAGCAGAACGTTGTAACAATATCCTAACGGAAGATCTCAGGGAGATAAAGGATCAGTTCATGAAAATGATAGAGAATAGATGAAGAAGAAAACAAAGAAAGGAATGTTGATATTTCTATCCGTCATTATCATATTAGTGGCAGCAAAGGCTGTTTGGGTGGTATGTGCCACGAGTGGGCATGGCTCTTGGGATGGTGAGAAAAAGGCTATAATCCGTAGAGCTAACTATCTGACAGCAAAGGTGGCAACATCACCACAGGCATTGTTGGATGAAATGCCCAGTGCCATAGGAGAGCAGTTTCAAGGGGAATGGGCTCTGTATAGTTGCTCGATGACTTGTGCTGCTTTGGCAAACATCGCTATCTTATATCCTCAGAACAAGGATATGAGTATTAAGTATATTGGGGAGGTTATCGACATTGCCATGTCGGAGGAGATTCGTGAGTACGATAAGTTGAGATGGAAAGAGGATCCGATGGATGGTATTTATGGCGACTTGAGTCATATATCTTACTATAGTCATCTGGCGTGGATGATCAGCAGATATAAGCAAGTAGGTGGTGATGGTAAATATGATGGATTGTACCATTCATTGTGCAAAGCTATGAATCGCAGAATTCGACAAAGTCCGTATCTGAATTGTAAGACTTATCCTGGTGAGCTGATTTATATACCTGATATGTTGGTGGCTATCGTGGCTTTGCATAATTACTCCAGACAATTTAAGGGAGAGTATGATACAACAGTTAAAATGTGGATAGAAAGAGCCAAGAATGAGTGGCTGGATGAGGAAACAGGTTTGTTGATTTCGTTTTTGGAGGCAGAAAATGGTATTACGCAGATAGTGAAACCAGTAAAGGGCTCTTACTCTGCCTTGAACTGTTATTATCTGTCGTTGATAGATCCGGAGTTTGCCAAGGAACAATATGAGCGTTTCATAAAACACTTCAAGAAAAGCTTTCCTGCAGCTGGCATAAGTGAATATCATGACAGCTATACATTGTTTGGGATGGATATTGATGCAGGTCCTGTCGTATTGAATTATAGTCCTTCGGGAACTAGTTTCGCGCTTGGCGCTGCTACAAGTTTGGGGGATGTGACGTTTAGGAAGAAGCTGCTGAATACGATAGAGATAGGTGGCAGTACCTTTACATGGTTTAGTAAGAGTCATTATATGGTATCGGATCTGGTCGTGGTGGCTGAGGCGATATTACTCGCCATGAGAACATCTGCGCCAGAAACAAGAGTGATGAAATAATAGGAGATATGAAGAAGTTTATTTTTGGAGTCATCTTTATGATGGCATTGGTTCTGGCTTTAGGATTATCATGTTGTAAACTCTTTAAAAAAGGGGGTAACCAGGAGAAGTATGGCTTTTATACAACAAATGTTGTTGCCATTATAGCTATTCTGCCATTCAATGAAATAAGTTTGGATGATGATACAATATATTTTGCAGATGTGGATTTTGATAAAGAGATTGAGAAGCTCTCAAGGAATAATAAAGGAGATGTTCTTGTATACAAGAAAGATAAGAACGGGGATTTCACACGAAATGTTTCTTTAGAAATACCATATTGTTGGATTAAATTTAGACCTTGTTGTCCTGCCCATAAAGCATTTACAACTATCAACTATCTTACAAAGACAATTTTCACAGAATCACATTATGGATGTTGTTATAGTGAAAAAAAGAAATATAAAAAAGTTGATGATTCTTTGAAAGAAATATCGCCAATAATCCCTCTTTCCATTCTAAATAAATGTCTTTTGCCAACGATACACCTTTATAGCGAATGGATATGGAGGGATGTATATGTATGGCGTTGGAACTATAAAAGCTGGAATATACGTTAATATTATAATGAGTTTATTTTTGCATCACAAGGCTTGCGGAGATTTGGAAATATGAGGATTGTTTTATATCTTTGCAGACGATAATAAAAACAAAGAATATGGGCGAAGAAGAACTGATAGAATTTTTTGGAAATGTGAAGGATAAGATGCAGGGCATCATCAAGGTCGTTGGCGTTGGTGGTGGTGGCTGCAACGCTGTGAGGAATATGTTTAACGAAGGCGTTAATGGTGTTACCTATGCCGTTTGCAATACGGATAGTCAGTCGCTATCGCGTTCGCCGGTGCCATTTAAAATCCTTTTAGGAAAATCAGGTTTGGGCGCAGGGGGTAACCCGGAAATGGGGCGCTCTGAGGCAGAATCCAACATCAACGACTTTGTGAAGCTGTTCTCGGATGGTACGAAGATGGTATTCGTAACAGCTGGTATGGGTGGTGGTACAGGAACTGGTGCTGCTCCTGTGGTGGCTGGTGTAGCCAAGGATAGTGGTATTCTGACTGTAGGTGTGGTGACTATCCCTTTCTACTTCGAGAAGAAACGCAAGATTATCAAGGCTCTGAAGGGTATTGAAGAGATGAGGAAGAACGTAGATGCTCTGCTCATTGTGAACAATGAACGCCTCTGTGATGTATATGCTGACTCGGAAATATCGGTAAAAGAGGCCTTCGTTAAGGCTGACAACATTCTGATGGATGCTGTGAAGGGTATCTCGGAGCTGATTACCCTGCCCAGTGATGGGGGTATCAAGAGTGACTTCCGCGATGTGGAGACTACCCTGAAGAATGGTGGTGGAGCCATCATGGCGATGGGACGTGCCAGTGGTGAGCATCGTGTGGAGAAGGCCATTATGAATGCACTCGACTCTCCGCTGATATATGGTAACGACATTGGTAAGGCCAAGCGAATACTCTTCAACATCTACGCCAGCGATGAGCATCCCATCTTCGTGAGAGAGTTGCAGGAGATAGATGATTTCTTCGATGAGCTGGATCCGAACATCGATGTGATTTGGGGTACGGCTACTGACGATACGCTGGGCGAGGATGCCAAGGTAACCATCCTGGCTACGGGTATGGAGGACAAGGTGGAAGCTGAGGTACAGAGGGATGTACATGCGAGCGAGGAGGACTATTATGAGGACATTATCAAAAAACTGTATAAACCCGTGGTTCAGACGATTCCCACCATGGGGGCAGCTATAACTCAGACCCAGATAGACTTTGACGTGGAGCCTGCTCCTGAGCCAGAGCCTGCTGTGGTGATGCCTCTTGAACCTGAGGAGGAAGAGGAAAAGACGCCTACGATTATCAAGAAATGGAGAAGTTGGATGAATAGTCTGATGAAGGATATACCTGAATGAACGAACTGCTGACACCAGAAGAGAGGGCGAAGGAGTTGAAAAGACTTGTAAGCCATTTGCAGGCAGAAGGTAGGAACGACCTTTTGCTGAAAGCCATTGGTGTGCCCTTGTTGGAGGAGCTTCGAATAGAGGCTGCCAAGGGTAATTTGAGCAGGCTGGTCATCACGAAGGAGTATCGATTCATTCTGGTTGACTATAATAACATGGAGGTGGAGCTGCAGCCTGTGCATAAGGCCGTGTATCTGTTGTTCCTAGCGCATCCTGAGGGTATTGAGTTCAAGAAGTTGGCGGATTATCGTGAGGAAATTACACGTTATTACATGGCGACAGCGAAGCTGATGGATAAGGAGAAGATTCTGGAGGGCGTGGATCATCTGGTGAATCCGCTGGATAATGCCATCAACGAGAAATGCTCGAGAATCAAAAAGGTATTCCTGGATATGATGGATGAATACACGGCGAGTTACTACATCATCAGCAGTCATACACAGAAACATATCGTTGGCTCCAGTCGCATCTGGTACCAGCGCCTGAAACTCATCACCCTGCCAAGGGAGTTGGTGGTTAAAATATAAATGAGAATGAAGAAGTTTGCTTTTGGAGTCATCACAGGAATGGCTATTGTTGTAGTCATAGAATTGGTAATGTTTGGTTTAGTTGTTTTGCATTGTAAAGAATCGCAAGAAAGGTCAGAATGGAAAAAGAATTCTCTTGCAATCGTTGATAAAATGACGGAAAAGCAGAGAGAAAATGGTTGGACTAATGAGGAAACTCTTGCCTATGGAAAGAAGCTGAAAGACAGTCTAGGCATACAATATCCCAAACCATGTCCATATTGCTTTGTAAAGGGTATATTTGATAGATGAATAAGAAGAAAAAATTAATCAAGATATGTGTGGGCAAATGCACAGTATCATCATATCAAATGTGTCTATTGTAGGTGCAAATTCAAGTTAACGAATATTGCAGGTTGAACATGGAGCAGATGACTTGTGTTGAATTGTATCCAGAACCTATAAATAGAACGGAGATAGAATAAATGACGAAATTAATGTTAGCAATATTATGTATAGTAGTTGATAAGAATGAGTAAAGCTGTCAGTTATAAATTTATCAAATGGATTTTTGCCATAGTTTTGATTCTTTATGCCAGCTTAGAATTAATCGATTATGGTACAAAGTTTTATTATGGATTACATGGAACTCAATGGTATCCATCCAGAATAGAACGGGTAACAGGGATAAGAGTGCCGCATTATGATGTTTTAAATCACTATGTATCTCGTTTACATATTGAACATGATTCTGTCGCATTTCATAATATTCCATCGAGTGACATGTTTGATAAAATTGATAAAAGAATTGCGGCAGGAGATACTTGTTGGAAAAGAAGTGGCAACTTATATTCTTTCCATCTCTGGTGGGATAAAGAAAGTACCCCACCTAATGGTGAAAAATACTATATGGGGGATTTTTATATTAAACTGACAAAGGGAAGTAAAATTTGGAATATTAGATATTGGGATTTAGAGAGATTTAATAGAGAATATCATTTTGATGAAAAGAATAATTAAGATAGGTGCGTGGGTAATTTGTGTTGTAGCGATTGTAAGTGTGGCGTTGATGCTAGTTTGCAATCAACTCGTCGTGAACAATGCTGAGGGAAAAGTGTTCTCTGAGATTGACAGTATAAAATATAATAGGGTGGGGTTGTTGTTGGGGACGACTCCACAGGCTCGGATTACCAAGGTTAAGAACTATTTCTTTATCTATCGATTAGATGCAGCAGAGCAATTGTATAGGGCAGGGAAGATTGAGCAGATCTTGATTAGTGGTGATGAGAATAGTCTGGATGGTGTCAATGAACCTGAGTGTATGAGGGATTCTCTTGTGGCACGTGGTGTGCCTGCAAATGCGATCATACTCGATGGCAAGGGGTACAGAACCATCAATTCCATTATCAGTGCAAACAAGGTATATGGGCTGAAGAGTTTTACGATTATTTCCCAGAAGTTTCATAATGAGCGAGCAATCTTTCAGGTAGAGCATCTTGGGTTGGATGTGGAGAATATACAAGCATTCAACGCTAGGAATCCAAACTCAAGTAGAGCATTGATTACATATGCGCGCGAGTATTTGGCAAGAGTAAAGATGTTCTGGGATTTGCTTACATACAAAGACTCTGGATCTTATGATGGGAATAGAATGGTAACAACTGATTGTAGCAACGATTCTATCAATTTGGATAACAATACTAATAATAATTTTATATTGACTGATAGTGCAGGGCTAATGTTGCTTGTTAATACTCTTGTTAGCCATGTAGAGAATAACGGAAAGGATAGATCAGCAAACATAATAAAAGAAGAAAAATGGATGACGAGTTTTCGCAAAAAACTATGTGCATATTACGATTCTTTTAGTTTGGATACAAACCTTTCTGACTACGCAAAAGTTGATACTGTTTTAAACATAGCGGAAAGATGCTGCGAAAATAGTAGCGACCAGACTACAGCAGGGATGATAAAAAACAATATATCCTGCTCTGCTATTAATGTTTGTCGAGAATATAGGCTTCTATCAGAGTTCTTAGGATGCTGTGACAATGACAAACAAAAGAGACTTGTTTATCAAGAATGTGAACAGTACGTAAAAATGTATGTTGTTATGGAAGCTCTGATAACAGAAATCACATTCTTAAACTATTGGGGCGGTAGCATCGCTGGTCCGCTCTGCACCTACTATCATAGAGAGGTGTCAGGTGCTCGTATAGCGATGTATAAGACTCTAATACAGTCGGCAAAAGGAAAAAACAGCGAAAGGGGTGTGGGAAATTTGAAAGATGCGAAGCAAATGTTAGCAGATCAATTACATAAATCAATATATGGTTTTCTAAATGAATCTAGGGATTGGCAAAAGGAATTGGAGGAAATTGACAATAATTCCTTCATGCATTTTAAGGCTATGGTAAAAGAAACCAAAGACTATTATACTAAGTTTAAACCATTGGTTGAGAACTGGAATACACAATGGAGAAAGTTAGAGAATTCATTTGATATGAATATGAGACGATATATGGACGTTGTAGCCTCGCAAATGCTATTAGACTGGTCAAAAGTAGTTGTTTCTATAAAAGACGAGATGTAAGATTTGATAAATAATTAATTTCATAATTATGAAGAAGATTATACCGTTTTTAGTATTTGTAGTATTAGTTGGATGCAATTGGCATAAACCCAAAGCAGGCAAGCAGAGTCCCCAGAAACAGAATAATTCTCAAGTGGATCCAAGGCATTCAAAACTCATTAAAGTCGTTGAAAGATGGAATGAAATGAAGTCGAAATTTGATGGGGCAAATACGTTGGCAGAAAAAGATAGTATTCTGATGGAAATGTCTCATGAGAAGTTCCGTCTGGGGTGTGAACAGTCATTTGATTCAATTATTTGGTCTTTCTTGCAAGACGAAAGAACGTTCTATTATCCGTTCAAGTCTGAGAGCCCAGATTGGTTTGTGGCAACAAGTAAGGATGGGAAAGTGAAGATGTATAGTTATGATCAGCATGGTGGAACAGCAAGATTTGGCAGGACTATCATTCAATATATTGACGAGTTAGGACATATAAGAGTAAAAGAGCTGGTTTTTGAAGAAGATGATCACGGTGTACTGATCACACCTATATTCAGGACAATAAAAAAAACAAAAGATGGCTACACCTTGTATGGTGGAACTACTGTTAGTTCACAAGAATATTATAAGTGCAGTGAATTACTTGCAGATACTTTCTTTATTGGTGGGCTTAAGAATAGTTTGAAAGATGACTCATTTACAATTTTATATCGTCAGCCTGTGAATGACTATAAAGTTAAGGCCCAAATAAGGTTTAATCCATCAGATGATGTGTTGTCTGCTGATCTTTCATTTTCGAGAAATGGAAAATCATCTACCCTACATACTACTTGTTTTGCTGATTCTTTTTTCTGCAAAGGGAGAATGGACTATCAATCTGAAAACCCTGTTATTTTTCGAAAGTACCGTAACAAGACGGTGTATGCAGATTATCACGATTATAATAAGGATGCTCGATTAATGCCAATATACACTCCATTCTTTTTCAGAGATCTCGATTTTGATGGTATAAAGGAACTGGTGATAGTTCATCGGTCTATGGCTGTGAGATATCATGATGGCTACGACATATATCGTATTGTAGAGGATAAGCCTTTCCTCATAGATTATCCACCATATAACGATAATAAGGAGTATTGGGGATTCGGAATGACAGACTATCCAGAGTTTGACTATAAGAAGAAAACGATATCATGCCCATATCCGGAAGGTGAAATAAAGTGGGAAGGACGTACTATTTATGGAGTTAGTAAGAAACGAAAGGATACTGTTGTGGTAAATGGAAGGAAACACTATTTCAACCACATGGAAGTGATTAAGGAGATTAAATTTGATGAATAAAGGATATCGGGACGCTCATCGCTGAGGGTCCCGATATTGTTTACTTTGACATTAAAGAAAAAGTTGGTTTTAGGATAAACTTTAATCAATTATTGCTCGGTTGCAAAAATACAGCAAATAAAGGGCTTCGCCAAATATTATCGACGAAAAACAATACATTAACAATCGTTGACAAAACTATAATAAAAAAGTCAGTTTTATCCTTTGTAAAGTGCTAGGAATTTAGTACCTTCGCGCTCGTTTTGCCAGTAAGTCTAAGACTAGACAAGCTGGATAGTGTTTAATAAATAATAGAATAAAATGGCTTTAACAAAGGATTGCACCTATTTTGATGTGTACGTTGAGGTAATGGATAATGTGTCCATGAGAATGTCGGAAGATGAATTGTACCAAACTTTATGGAAAGTACTCAAAGAAGATTTCCAAGAGAAGAAGAAAGTAGAATACACTACCCCCAATGGCGATAAAACCTTCATAAGGACGTATGAAGCTGAACCTGAAGCCGGTGTAGCACCCATTACTTTTGAATGTAATGATGAAAAATACAAAGTGGTTTTCTTTTTTTCGCATACAAAGAATGTGGGAATTGATAACACTAAGAAGGGTGATAATAATGTTGACGTGATGGCTGATGCTTTGGCATATAGTTTGAATAAGGCGTTGTCTGCATACAATCTTTCGTTCAAATTGAGGAAGATAACATATTATGATAATGAAAAAATGAGCCAAATCATTTATTGTAGCTATTTGCTTTCTGGGAAGTCGATATATCTTTAATAAATGAATGATAAGAAAATGTTGAACCAACAAAGAAGGAGGTGAACGCAACAGAAAAGAAAAAAGATAAGGAAAAATTTGGGTTTATGGGATAAAATAACTATATTTGTCCCCAGAAATAAATTTTGTGGAAATATAAGCAGTAGCTTCGTTAGGTTCTTAGACTCCAATATTAAATACCGAACATACGAAAAGCTGCCGGCTCACGCTATGCAGGAGCGTAAGCAGAAGGCAGTGTTCGGATGGAGTATAAGAACCGCTGTTGTTATGAACTGCGCTTCCTGCATTTTATTTCTGATTTTGCCCACACGTGTTTATGTATTAATATGTTTGTAGTTTTATAACTAACAATCATCAATTCAACTAATCATGGATAATCTAAGTGAATTTAATTATAAAAGTAAATTATATAAATTAAAACTGATTCGTAAAGAACGTGATTTGTTTAATAACCCGGTATCTTCTAACGATTGGGATAAGTTAGCCCAAGCAATGGAAGAAGATGTACACCAAAGGGAAGAGTTTGTTTTTGTTCATCCAACGAACACTAGTATAGTATATAAGCGACGTTATATACATTGCCCTATCAACGGCAATACGCTTCTGTTCGTTGGCAAAATGATAAAAGAAAGTGATTTCGCCATCGTGAGAATCACACTTCACTCTATCATTTATCATGTACCTTATCTAGTAATAGAGGATTATCAACACGCCTTCCGTAAACCTGAAATCCCAGCAGAGATGGTTAAGAGTGCATTAAATTGGTCGCTCAAGAATGATGGCTTAGAGGTGATCTTGGAACCATGGGAAACAAATGGTGAGCCAATCTACTTTGGATGGGATAACTGGGTTTCGTACATTCATGAACTCCGTCTGCATCCTGAAATTGGCGCAATGTGCATGGGATTCGAAGAAGCCTTGCATGTGTTTAAGGAGAAGAAGGCAGTTGAAAAGGCCAAGAAGGAGATGAAGGATAAGGAGTCGAATAAGCCTAAGAAGAAAAAAATCAAGTCGGATAATATTATGGATTATATAGTAAAGGGAGATAAAGCCTATATTGTCAAAATACTGCATATTCTGATAGATGGTCTTACCGCACCGATAGATATAGCCAGACCAATACGCTTTTTATGTGATAAACAGGTTTTCAGAGATAAAGAAGAATTCAGATTGCCTTATAAAGCCTTTATTAAGGAATTTCCAATGCTTGAGAAATATATTTCAGATACAGCTTATAACCGTTTAATATCTCCAAATAATAAACCATACAAAAATAGCATAAAATATCAAAACCTTAAAAATTTCTTTATTTTAGGATAAGATTTTTAATTATTTTAATTCTTGGGTTTTTAAGGGTTTTGAAGGGTCTTCTGGGGTTTTGAAGGGTATTTTAAAGGCGACTTTAGAATACCCATTTTTTTTGTCTTATTTCCAAAAGATTTATTATATTTTTGCAAACCAAAATTCTAATTAATGTTTAACCCGAGTGGAGTGAGAGTCCTCATGAGGTGAAAAGCAGCTGCGTTCAATCTCTTCTCACAACACGAAGGTGAGATGAAGAAACAGCTCAAGCAAGTAAGCCCTGAGGACTTTGACGTGCGCATGCTGATGCAAGCAGCACGAGAGGGGAGATTGTATTTTGAGGAAAAAGAAAAGACGGTTAGCCGCGAGTATATAATAAATAATGTACGCGCGTATGTGGATAAGATTAACGTGTTCGTTACCCGCCCATACCGATCTTCAATTGATGATCTCTGGAATGAGATATTGTCTTGTGATGAGTTTATCGATTTCTTGACTCCATCTAGCAAGACGAGGAAATGCCAGGAGTTTAATAAGTATAATGTTATGAGCATCATAGGCGTTTTGCGCGAAAAGGATGTTTATGAACGCTATAGTGACTATAAGTATAATGCCATCTTGGAGCAGACCGACAAGGATACTCCATATAGAAAATACCTTGGAAGGGGGCTTGATGAGCGCCATTTGCTAGTAAAATTAAGGAAAATAGTGGCAGAAATCCAACTTTAACTTTTAGGGAAAATCTTTCCTTTTTACCTATTTGAATATCGCCGTACCTTTGCACCGTCAAACAATGACAATGCGATCTTTGAGACTGCGCCTCCAAAATCGGCGGCGCCTCGACAAAGCCAGAAAGCAAGCTTTCGCTTTGCAACTCGGCTTGCGCGATCTTTGACATGTTG
>JAEEGK010020220.1_pt1 | contig 14178 bp, 11 predicted proteins | sample 8958771 | NCBI WGS metagenome assembly JAEEGK01 (sample SAMN16246547, study PRJNA631951) | gut metagenome | biome: gut microbiome; feature: rumen; material: SC-attached | host: Bos | place: Iran: Karaj | collected 2018-10
GGGATGATAGCAGGGAGATATTATGCCCAACACCAATCACATGCAAGGAGAATCAATGTATTTTGAAGAACTAAACGTTCCCCAAAACCATATTTACCTTTTCAAACCACACTCCGGAAAATAATTCGGAAATCGCGACCTCGTAGGACGCCGCTTTTTGGTATAATACGCGGCAGTTATCACGCCGTGCAAGGAATAAACATAAAGGAGTGTTGATTATGAGAAGCGTAGTTTGTATTGCCGCTATGGCATTTGGAAGCCTGATTCTCACCGCGAGTGGTGATGAGGTTAGAGCACTTCCAGAAGAGGAAAGAAATGCTGTGAAGCTGTTTTTTGATGAGTTTAAAGAGGCGTTTAACACTAGGAATACCGAGCAGGTTCAGATACTGTCTGGCACATCGGCAAAACGATGGTTGCGATGGATGAACGGAAAGGAGAAGATAGGTGAGATTAACATCGTTGATTGCGTTGTGGATGTTTCGACAAATGTCACGGCAAAGGTTAGTGTCAATGGCGGAGACAAGGGGCATTATGCGTTTGATGCCGTATTCACGATGAAGAAAACAAGGGGATTGTATTCAATTGAGGCGATGGCATTGCCAGAGGCTGATAGATTGAATGAAGAGTTTGACAAGGCTGTAGATGTCGGCAAACGGTTGATTGCTGCGATAAACGGCAAAGACATGGCTGCTGTCAAGGCGACGACGTCGTTTAGCGGTTGTGCAGATTTTGATGCGGAGTTATCTTCTCGCGGATTGTCATGGATTAAAGATTCCATTGATAGTGGAGTCGAGATTCGAGAGAAAGGCATGAAAGTGATGCGAGAGGGCATGAATACACTTGTTGGTTGTGTTGAGATTCCTTGCGCGTCAGGATGTTCGAATGTCTTGATGAAAGTGGTTTTCAAAGATATGAAGATAGATTGCGCCGCCCCGCGCGAAGAAACCGAGGCAGAAAGGCTGTTGAAGTTTGAGGAATTGAAACGCATAGCCCGGAGAGGATGGGAGAACGAAAGACGGAAGGCTGATGATGAGCGCAAACGTACTTTGCAACGGCAGAGCCCATCAAAGTGATGTGTTGAGCACCGTGTCATGAAACGAATCGCGGTAAAGCGTGATGCCAATGAATGGCGAAGCGGCGTTATGGATGCGACTGGCAACCCTGTAGAGTCCGACGGAGGCAATGATGCAGAGCGTGTCTCGCCACTGTCAGTGGCGGTCAGTTATTTGCTTCATGTTTCGATGCTTTGCGTTCTGTTCTGCATCAGGATTGACGTTGATACAGTCATGGACTTTCTTGACGGCGGGAATTGGCAAAAATGCGTGCCTCCTGTCATGTTGTGCTATTTGACAGGAATTGTTCTGCTATTTGCCAGGGATTGTGAACGGCGTCGAAGAAAAGGGTATTGGGAGCAAAGTTTTTTTCTAACTCCAAGATGTTGGCTTGTGTCAATGACAGTCTGGGGGGCGGTTTTGGTCTCGTGTTGTCATGGATTAAAAACGCACAAGGAAACCGTCGACGGTGTCACATGGCGATATATGGTTTGCAACGGTAATGCAGTAATCACACGTGGTCGGAACAGCTGCCCCGGCTGTGCGGCAATATCGGTTACAACAGCTGGCAATCTGACAGTTCCATCGTCTCTTGGCGGACATCCGGTGACGGGCATTGGAGATTTTGCGTTTTGCAAGTGCAGAAGACTGACATCCGTGACGATTCCTGACGGTGTCGAGTGGATTGGCATCGAGGCATTCAATCGCTGCGACGGCTTGACCTCGATGGCGTTGCCCGACAGTGTGACGCATATCATGTATGAAGCGTTCCGAGGGTGCAGCAATTTGGTGTCGGTGACCATTCCGGCAAACATTGAACATATTGATGAATCTGCCTTCGCAGAGACGCCCTTTTTCGACAACGCCCCCGATGGACTTGTTTCCTTCGACGGAATGGCTTATAAATGGAAGGGACCGTGTCCAGCGGAGGTGACCATCCCCGATGGGGTGACGCGCGTCTATGACAGGGCGTTTGAGCGGTGTTCAGGACTTATTCACGTAATGATTGGTAATAGTGTGACTAATGTCGGGAAATCAGTATTCCGTGGGTGTGCCAGGTTGACGTCTGCTACGATCGGCAACCATGTGGAGGGCATAGGGGATAGGGCGTTCTACGCATGCCTTAACTTGAAGGCTGTTTCAATCCCAGAAAGTCTGACAAGCGTTGGAAATGAAGCATTTTACGGGTGTCCAATCAAGAGATTTTATGTAGGGAAGGGGGATGGTGCGAGAGTCAGAAAAATGCTTCGGGGAAAGGGCGTTGATGTCAATCACGCCGAGTTTGTCGAGTCGGAGGAAGCATTTCCTGCTCAACCATCAAAGGGAGGCCTGTCAAAATGAGGACTAGTGAAATGAGTAAGAGATGTTCAACGGTTTTGCTGTTCATTGTTGTAGCCATCGCTGTTCCGCGCGATAGTGTCGCGAGGGGCGAAGTTCGCCCGCTCATGATCTCCGGCGCACTTGCGAAGGCGGCCTCCCGGTATTCGCTCCGAGCATACGAAAGCTGCAATCCGAAGAACAGCGTCCAGGGTTTGCTGTTTGTGCCAAAGCTGGCGGGGAACGAATCCCTGCCCATGGTGATATACATACCCGGCAACGGGGAGATCGGCGACTTCCTGAGTACTTCGACAGCGCGAACCCCGGCAACTGGTGGCATTTCCACAATGAGGGCGACTATTCCAAACATGGCGTGGATGTCGGACAGATCGAGTGCTTCGCAAAGCTTGTGAACGATGCCGGCGGCGATTTCCGCTTGGGGACGTATCCTGTCGGCGGACATGACGCCTGGACAAAGGCCTGGCGCGAGGATGCCCTCTGGGACTGGATGTTCTCGAAGTCGCGAAAGGGGACGTCGAGACGCCCGGCGAAGAAAGGCGGTGCTGCGGAGCCGGTTCCCATCTCCCTTGTGTCGGCCGTTTGCTCGTCCAGCGTTCCTGGCCGCGACGCAGCACACGGCCCGGAGCGCGTTGTCGAGGGCCTGTCCTCGACATGGTACGAATCCAAGACGCCGTTCTACAACGACGACTGGTGGCTTGTGGACTTTCGGACACCGATCCGGGGGAGGTTCACATTGGATTCCGGGGTCTCCGGCGGCACAAGGGCAAAAGGCCTCTTCGTGGAAAGTTCGCCTGACGGAAGGAAATGGACTCGCGTCGGGGTGTTTTCCGAGAAGACAGGCTCTTGTTCGTTTGTCCTGCGTGCGGGGACCAGGTGCCTGCGGGTGAGGACTATGGCGTCCAGGCCGCAGCCTGTCTGTCTGCGCGGACTTAAGGTGTTCAAGGATGGCGAATGACGGAATGGGCAAGGCCGTGCATCTGCCGCTGGCTCGCCCTCTCCCTGTTTGCGGCGTTCTGCGCATGGCAGGGCATTGATGCCGCATCCGCCTATCTCGGGTCTGCAGATGCTTATTCCTACATTGCGGACTGGCGGGCGGCTGCCAAGTGCGCTCCCGACGGGAAACTTGCGTTGCTGCGCAGCGATGTTGCGCCGTCATTTCGGTCGCGGAAGCTGCAAGCGAGCCCATCACACGATGGAAACAGCGCGTTTCCGGGACAGCGACGCAGCATAAGCCCGATGGACCGTTCACGGCTGATTGCGGTGTCTTGGGAGCGTGCTCCAGAAACGGTGGATGTCGTTGAGGCGGCCGACGATCTGGAACCCTTTGATTGCATATTTTCCTCCAGTTGGATGTCCGCGTTGTCCGCCGAGAAACTGAAAGCATGCGGATTCTCGGTCGTATTCGAGAATGAAAACGTGAAGACATGGGGTAGAACGGGCGGCGTTCGCTGCGCGCAGCCGGATCGAGTATCGGGCGTTTCGACGCATCGGGAGATTCGGGCTCTGTTCGCCGAGGCCGCGTTGACGGCAGTGTTTCTCGTGTTCGCCTTCGGCATGCGCGGCGTCGGACTATGGCCGTTGTCGGTGTCGGTATAATATTGGCGTTCTCGCGGGGCGGGTGCCTCGCGGGGAATAGACGATGCGGGAGAGAAAACCCGATAAGGCGATAATGATTGCATGCTACTCATCAATACGTCGTATGCAACAAAAATAGCGCTTCATAATGTCTAATTTACCGAAACAACGAAGTCAAATAGCGAGAATCGAACCCTCGGAAAAAGTTTTCAAGGGGCTTTTTGCCGAAGTCGGAAATTGTGTCGCGGGTCGCTACACAATATTGCCGGATCGCAAGACTTTGCGCGAGCAAATTCGTCAACAGCTTGAGGCGGCCAGAAGTCGATTGCCGATTCGACAGGCGCCAAGCAATTGAGCGGACTGACCAGCCCCGATTTATGGTATAATCTTAACATCTTCAAACCCGCAAGGAGAAAAGGTATCGACCTGAAACCGTAAACAAGACAATTTAGCGAACTGCTGAACGACGCATCGATGGAATACGACCACACGTTTCCCAACGTCATATGCAACAAGGAAGAAGAATGCAACTGCAGGAATCCATACATGCCGTAGTGGCTCTGACAGATGACGATTTCATAAAATCGCGCATATTTACGATTCGCGGCGTACAGGTTGTATTGGATCGTGATCTGGCGGAACTTTATGGTGTCCAGACAAAGGTTCTAAATCAGGCTGTCAAGCGTAATGCAAATAGATTCCCGTCAGAGTTCATGTTCGCGCTTGCCAAGGATGAGGCGGAGGAACTGGTCACAAATTGTGACCGGTTCGCGAGCGTGAAACATTCCTCTGTTCCTATGCGAGCGTTTAGTGAGCATGGCGTGATAATGGTTGCCAGCGTGCTGAAAAGCGAGATTGCCGCGCAAATAAGTGTTAGAATCACTCGTGTTTTTGTGGCCATGCGCAAGGCTTTGGCCTCGATTGCGCCAATCCTGATGCGCTTGGACACTGTTGAACGGCGTCAGTTTGCTGATCAAACACGCAATGATGAGAATCAGCGGCGCAACGAAGATCGATTCGACACGATCTTCAAGGCGATGGACGGAGGGGATTTCCCGCCGCAGAAGGTGTTCTTCGATGGCAAGCACCATGATGCGCACTCGTTTGCAAAGAAGCTTGTTCGCAAGGCGGCGAAGAAGATTGTTCTTGTCGATGGCTACTGCGACGAGGTGACGCTCGACATCCTCGCGCAGAAGAAAGGCGGTGTGGAAGTTGTCGTTGCCACCGCGCAGAAGATGATTGACAACCACTTGACGCCTGTCGCCATCGCCAAGTTCAACAAGCAAAACCCGACGCTTACAGTAAAGCCGGTCGGCGTGTTCCATGACCGATTCCTCATCCTCGATGACAAGGAGCTCTACCATTTCGGTGCGTCACTGAACAACCTCGGCCGCCATTACTGCGCAGTCACAAAGATGGACGCCATGTTCATTCCGTCTATCATGCAGCGGATACCTTAGCGCCGATTTATGCTATACTATCACTACTTCAACCACAAAGGAGAAAAAGGCATCGACCTGAAACCGTAAACAAAACAATTTAGCGAACTGCTGAACGACGCCTCGATGGAAATACTACCACACGTTTCCCACGTCGTATGAGAGCATGAAGCCGCACGGCTTCTGTCTAGTTAATTGCCAGCAGAATGCGCCCAACATGGGCGCGTTCTCCCGTGTAACTAGACAGGCCTGTGGTAGGGCTTCCATCGAGGGCATGGATTGAGAACGCGCTCTTTTCATGCAGTTGTGATGCGGGCGCATCACAAACATGAAAGACACAAATGAGACGATATCGGGTTGCAGTCGCCGCGATTGCGGCGGCAATGTTTGCGTTGCCCTTGATGGCCAGGCGGAATGCTTCTGGAACGCCCTCGAAAGGAGCTCCTGACATGCCGATGCTGAGTTGGGCCGGAAAGGCGAAGGTCGTCAACCACCACAACGACGTTCCGTTCAGGGTTCTGGAGCGAAAGTGGATTTTCAACGCAGGGACGCAGAGTCGCAGAGAGATGGACGAGTTGCTTTCGCTGCGGGGAGTTTCGGAGTCTCGGAGTTCCGAAGGAAATTCTAATAATTCCTTCTGTCTCCAAAACTCCAAGACTCCCAGAAGCGAAAGCAATAATGGTTCTGGTGAAAATATGATTATCCACGGCGACAATCTCGCCGCGCTGAAAGCGCTTTTGCCGCGTTACGAGGGCAAGGTCAAGTGCATCTACATCGATCCGCCATACAATACAGGAAATGAGGGATGGGTGTACAACGACAATGTGAACGACCCGCAGATCAAAAAGTGGCTTGGAGAAGTTGTCGGCAAGGAGGGCGAAGATTTCTCGCGCCACGATAAATGGCTTTGCATGATGTATCCAAGATTGAGATTGTTGCAGAAACTAATGACCGAAGATGGCATCATTTTCATAAGTATTGATGATAATGAGCAAGCGAATTTACGATTGATCTGCGACGAGATATTTGGATCTGACAAATTTGTGGGAACTATCGCATGGGAGAGTAAAACGAAGTGTCAAAACACTAAGACGGCGAGGAGACAGTTTCAGCGGAAATGGGAGTATATTTTGGTTTATAAGGCAAAATCGGGCCGGTATGAGTTTCTGCTTGATGAAGTAGCAGAGCATAAGTATGATCATGAAGATGATGTTGGTTGCTATAGAGTCCATAAAGTGGAGGAAATGTCAGCACGTGGTACAAGGGGAAGACAAACAATGGTATTCCCGATTTTGGGTATTATGCCGAGAATAGGATATCAATGGAAGGTGGGGAAAGACTCAATCGAATTATTTGAAGAAAGAGGCGATGTGTTTGTTGAGGATAATCATCCTTACTTGAAACTTCGGCCTGATGACGAAGAAAACATCTGTTCCCCATTTTGGTCTCTTATAGATAAATCCCATGGTACTGGGGAATCTGCGAAGAAAGAACTGGGACAAATTATAGGAGCGAACGATTTTGAGACGGTTAAACCACATGAACTAATCGAATATCTTATCGCACGAGTCTGTAAAAAGGACGAAGGTGCGATTATACTTGATTCGTTTGCGGGATCAGGCTCGACGGGGCATGCCGTGCTGAAAATGAATAACGATGGTGGGAATAGGAAGTTCATACTAATTGAGATGATGGATTACGCCGACACATTGACTGCCGAGAGGATTAAGCGCGTAATAACTGGTTATGACTATAAAAGCAAAAAGGGATTGATCCATGTTGCGGGGCTGGGAGGTTCCTTCGGCTATTACGAACTTGGCGAGCCGCTGATGATTGGCGAGAACCTGAACGAGTCGCTGCCCGTAGAGAAGATCAGGGAATATGTGTGGTACATGGAGACGAGGGGAACGGGGAATGTTGCCAATGTGGAAATGTTGCCAATGCCCACTGCCAATTTCCAATTGGAAAATGGCAACAATGGAATTCCCAACACTGGCAACCTTGGCAACAATAACAAAGACCCGTATCTGCTGGGTGTCGCGGGAGGAACAGCGTATTACTTTTGCTACGAGAAGGGAAATGTTGTGAAACTCAATCGCGCGCTCTTGAAGAAGCTGAAGACGAAAGCCGAATCGTACGTAATCTATGCCGACATCTGCCTTCTGGACAAAGAGGAACTGGCGCGGTACAACATCGTGTTCAAGAAGATTCCGAGGGACATCGCGAAGCTGTGAAAGGGGGTTGTCGTGGAGCTGAAGAAATACCAGAAGCAGGTCTTGGGCGATCTCGACGCCTATTTGCAAAGCCTCGACGAGTCAAAGGGACTAACAAGCGCCTGGAGCGGTTACTGGTTGTCAAAGGGACTTATGCCGCCGCAGAGCTACCATGACGACATTCCGGGCGCGGCGAACGTCTGTGTCAAGGTTCCCACGGGAGGCGGCAAGACGTTTATCGCGTCCTGTGCGCTGAAGCACATTTTCGATCACGTGCCGGTCGGGAAGACGCGCTTTGTGCTGTGGCTTGTTCCGAGCGACGCGATCCTTTCGCAGACGGTGGCGAACCTCTCCAATCCTGCCCATCCTTATCGCCAGAGAATCAACATGGACTTCTCCGGCAAGGTGAACGTCTATACGAAAGAGCAGCTCCTGAACGCGCAGAACTTCAAACCGTTCGACGTGCAGGAAAACCTCTCCATCGCCGTGTTCTGCTACGCTTCGATTCGGGCCAACCCCAAGTCGAAGGATGACAAGAAGATCTATCAGGAGAACGGCAACTTGCTGGCGTTTCCCGAGACGTACAACGACCCCGGGCTGAAGCTTGGCGACGACACGCCTGACACCGCGCTCTTGCAGGTGATTCGCCAGTTCAATCCCGTCGTGGTGGTGGACGAGAGCCACAACGCCAAAAGCGAATTGAGCATTGCGATGCTCAAGAACGTGAATCCATCCTTTGTGTTCGCGATGACGGCAACGCCGACCGAGAGGTCGAACATCATATCCTACGTCAATGCGCGGGAACTCAAGAAGGAACACATGGTCAAGTTGCCGGTCATCGTCTATAACCGGCCTGACCGAAACAGCGTCATAAACGATGCCGTCCAGCTTCGCGGACAGCTTGAGATAAAGGCCAATGCCGCGATGAGCGCAGGCGCGGCGTATCTGCGGCCAATCGTTCTGTTTCAGGCGCAGCCCAAGACGTCCGATGATTCGGAAACGTTCGAGAAGATAAGGGAAAAACTTGTCGGCAAGGGAATCCCGGCAGACCAGATCGCCATAAAGACGGCGAACAAGGATGAACTCGCAAAGGTCAATCTCCTCTCGCCCAACTGTCCGATAAGGTACATTGTCACCATCAATGCTCTCAAGGAAGGGTGGGATTGCCCGTTCGCCTACGTCCTGGCGTCGCTTGCGAACAAGACTTCCAAGACGGATGTGGAGCAGATCGTCGGGCGCGTCTTGAGACAGCCGCACGCGCATAAGTATGGCGATGCCGTTCTCAACCTGTCGTTTGTCCTGTCGTGCAGCGCGGACTTCAACGGCACGGTCAAAAGCGTTGTCGCTGGACTTAACGGCGCGGGGTTCAGCGCGGACGACTATCGCATCGCGGAAACTGACGCGGGAGGGTCGCGCTCCTGCGCGACCGAAAACGCGGCGGACGCGCAGGAGCGCGTCCCTCCCGTTGTGGAGCAGGATCTTTTCGACGACATCAAGGATGATCCTGTAGATACGACGGGAGAGTCGCGCTCCTGCGCGACCGGAAACGCGGCGGACGCGCAGGAGCGCGTCCCTCCCGCAATTGGAGTGCTTATCGATGACGCCACGCAGAAGGGCGAGAAGTACGACCAGGAAATCGAGGCGGCGGGAGAAAGACCGCTGGCCGGCATGGAGGTTCCGGGCATGAAAGCATACAAGATGGAATCGGACTTCGCCGATGCCAAGGACTTTGCGATTCCCCAGTTCACGAAAGAGGACGGCGCGGGGTTCTTCTCCGGAGACGATGCGACGGTGCTGTTGACGGAGGCGGAGCTGATGGACGATTTCTCGTTGATGGGGAAAGATGCCATCGTCAACTTCACGCTTGACATCCATGATGCAGTCCAGGTTGACATCTCGGAGAAGGGGGAAGTCACGCCGAAGACGAAGAACCTCTCGAAGGCGGAGCTGGACTGGTTTGCCGCGCAGTTTGCATCAAAGCCGGATGGCGAGCGGTTGAAATGGCTGACAAGCCAGGCTGTGTCGGTTCTCGAGAAGAAGAACGACTACTGCACGCGCACCGACTTGAAGGGATATGTCGAGACAGTGGTAAAGGCGTTGCCGCCGGCGATTCGGGACAACCTGACCGTCGAGCTGCTTCCGTCGTTCGTGCAGTGCGTAAGCGACAAGATCGAGCGGCTGGCGAAGGAACACAGGAAGCAGCGCTTCGCGTCGTGGGTCGATACGAATGTCATCAAGTGTACGCCGATGTACAAGCTGCCCGCGAGCATTTCCCCTGACAAGGTTGCAACGCACTTCGAGAAGACGCTTTACTCTGGCGAATACGACGACATGGACGGCGACGAGACGGAGATAATCGGCAAGATCATCGCCAAGGACAATGTCCGCTGGTGGCATCGCGTCAAGGAGCGGCGTCCGGGGGAGTTCTTCATCAACGGATACAAGAAGATGTTCCCGGATTTCCTTGTGATGACGGAGAGCGGCAACCTTGTCGCCGTCGAGGTGAAGGGGCCGCATCTTGACGGCACTGACAGCCAGGAGAAGGCGGAGATCGGCAAGGCGTGGGCGGACATGGCAGGCACACACTTCAAGTACTTCATGGTCTTCAAGAAGGCGGGCGACGGCGTTCCCGGCGCGATGCTGCTAAACGACTTCCTCAACACGCTGGCACAGTTGTAGGAGCGGAAACAACTTCATGGAATGCTGAATATCGATCACGTCCTGATTGGCAAGAACGGCGTGTATCTTGTCGAGACGAAGGCATGGCGCAAGCCGGAGAAGGGATCGCCGGAGATTGAATACAAGAACGGCGTGTTGTACCGGGCTGGGCAGAAGGTCGATGACAGGCCGGTAAGGGAAGCGCTCGGCCTTGCCAAGGAGGCTAGGCATCTCTTTTACGACCTCACGGGCCGCAAGTACTTTGTAAAGCCGATCCTTGTCTTCGCCGGATGGTATCATCGGGTGGACATGACGCACGATTCGCCGGTTCTGTTCCACAACGAGAAGCGAATATCGTCGTTTTTGCCGAAGCACAATCCGAAGTGCATTCCGAGTGCAGATGACATTGCGCTCCTTCGTGCGAAACTCGCAACACTTGAATAGAAAGCTAAATTATGACAACGCCATATTTGGAAAAGCCGAAGGCCGAGATGGAAGGGCGTCTCGGATGCAAGATCGAGATCGTCGAGGACGGGGGTTCGAGCTACCCCTGCAAGATCGAATACGTTACTACGTGACATGGGCGAAGGTGTTTCCCGACAAGATCGACATGCCCGGGCTCCCGTACAAGAAGGCATACGAGAGCGCCGTTGCGATGCTGGAGGCGCTGTAGCATCCTCCTGTTCTTTGCGGCACACAGAATTTCCAATGCGGGCGAGCGGGACGCTCGCCCCTACCGTCAATTTCGAATACGGGCGAGCGGGACGCTCGACCCTACCGTTTTCGAGATTCGGGTCATGCGTCCCGCGTGATCGTGGGTTGCTATTGTCTCAGCTTTCTGGCCGTCACATATTGCAATAAGTGACGAGGACGCAGTCATCGACGGGCGGCAGGCGGATGTGTTGCAGGTTCGTGGATAGAGGGTGCTGTTGTTCACATGGCACAACAGGAACGCACGTCTCGCCAACGGCTTGGCCGTTTTATGATATAATGTCGCAACAAGGCAGGGACGCAACCGAGAAGCACCTGCGGGGAGGAGCGCATGAAAATGATGCTGTATGGCAAACTGCGCAGGGCAATGCGCATCGGAAACGCGGGACGGGGGTCCCGGGGGAACGCCCTGTCCGCCGCAATCGCCGCGGCGCTCGTCGCGCTTGGGGCGGGCGCGGCCGAGGCGGCAGCGAAAGTGAAGATCGACCTGCCGCACCATCCGAAGGACGGCATGTCGGACGTGCGCCGCGCAAGCGATCTCGGCGCGGCGGGCAAGTGGGACGCCGGGCGTAAGTTTATCGACGGACTGAGGGCGCGCCCGGCGGAGGCGCTGAACCTGGAGGAGCGCCAGTCCGTTGACATGGCGGAGTTCGCCCTCCTTCGCCACGGCTTCGAGACGAACAGGGCGCGCGCGGTCGAGTGCCTGAGGTCCGTTTACGACGCCGGATGCACTTCCTTCTGGGGCTGGGCCGCCTACACATACCTGAAGGATTGCGGAGAGGAGGTGGCGGAGCCGCCGAAAGACCCGCTTCGCGGACTCGGCAAGTTCGGCGACGGAGTAGTGAACATGGAGGTGAAGAGGCTGGGGAACGGGGAACGGGGAACGGGGAACGGGGAACGGGAAGAAGGGCGTGAGACGGGAGACGGGAGACGAGATGAAATACTTTCGCGTCTCATGTCTAACGTCTCGCGCCCCAACCCAAACACCCAAACACCCCCCAACCCAAACACCCAAACACCCCCCACCCCAAACCCCCAAGCGCCCCTCGACCTTGCCGACCTGCAGCCCGGCTCGCCAGTCCGCCGCGAGATTCTGCGGAAGCGGCTTGTCGAGACGTGCGGACGCGAGAAGATCGGCGAAATCCTCGCCTCGGAGAACGGCGAGGCGCTTTTCTCGCGGCTATGGGACGACGACGCGGTACTTGAAGACTTCCTCCTTTCCGGCCCCGTGTTCAACGCGCCGCTCGCCCTGGAGACGCTGATGACGCTCTTCCTCAACGACGAGAAGGAAGGCTGGTCGAAGACGGAGCCAGGGCGCCGCGCGACCGTCGCCGTCGCGATCAACGCGAAGAAGGACGACGACATGGAGAAGACCGTCCGCCACTGGGCGGCGTTCCGGCGGATCGGCGAGGTCGGCGGGTTCGTCAAGGAGGCCGCGAAGCGCGACTGCCGAGAGTGGAGGTTCATCGTGCGGCGTCCGGCGGACGCGGCGGAGACTCTATACCTGAACGCGATGCGCCGCTTCCCGACGCGGCGATTCTACCGGCTCCTTTTGTCCGTGCCTTACCGCAAGTCAAACTGCTTCGGCGTGGGCAAGTGGGCGAAGGGCGACGAGTACATGCGCCCGTGGACGGCGTCCGGACTGCCGCGGCTCTACCTGCGCACTCGCGTCGGAGGCGTCTGCGTGGAGCAGTCCTCCTGGGCGGCGCGCGCCGCCAACTCGCAGGGGATAATGGCCGAGACGGCGCACCAGCCGGGGCGCAAGGCGACGCGGTTCAGGCAGAAGGGGCCGCCTCATCTCGCCTGGATCATCCGGGGCGAAGACGGCGTGTGGCGCATCCAGAACAACATACGGCCGTTTTCCGGCGCGTCCTTCGTGCTGTGGGGCAAGGGCTACCAGTACGTGCAGTCCGTCGAGCGCGCGTTCGCCGACCGCGCCGCGCACGACGAGTCGGAGCTGCTGCGCTTCGCGGGGCGAGTCCGCGAGGCCGCGATGCGCTGTCCGTACAACTGGCCGGCGTGGCGCGCCTACACGGACGAACTGAAGGCGCGCGGGGCGTCCGTCGCGGACTGGCGGCGCTACCTACGCGAACTCCTCGAGCTTCAGCCGGAGGGCCGTCTCGTCACGTGGAACTTCGCGTTCGAGGCGCTGGACGCGATGGCGGCGAAGAAGCTGAAGAAGAATGACCTCGCGGAAGAGGCTGCGCGCGTATTCGCCGCGCTTCCCCAGCCGAAGTCGAAGATCGGCGAGGAGATGAACTTCGAGAGGGACGTGCTGGAGCGGGCTATGAAGATGTTCAGGGGCTTCCGCGCGCCGAGGGAAAAGATCCTTGCCGCCGCGCTCGCCGCGAACAGGGAGAGCCCGAGCTACCTTCCGCAGACATTCGCATACGCGGTCGGGCGGTTCGCGAAAGACAGGAATGCCCTGGAAAGCTTCTTCGGGACGGCTGCGAAGGTACTTGGCGAGTGGCGCGACGGCGAGTCGTCCGGCGAGAAGAAGGAGTCCGGCAGGGTCAACTGGCGTCGGCTCTGCTCGGTCAGGGGATGCGGCGACAGCCGCGCCGTGTTCAGGATGATGGCGGACTTAAGGAACGAGGACGATCCGCCGACGGGGGCGGCGACGGTGCCGGAGGAGGACTACGGCGCGCCGCTCGCGTCCGGCGACGCGCTGGTCGCGACTTCGAGCGGCGGGAAGGGCGACACGCCGGAGGACCATGCGCGCGTGTCGGACGCGACGCCCTACGACCCGGGGCGCAAGGGGCTTTTCGCGACGAAGGCCGAGGAGGCGCCGTGGGCGATAGTGGAGCTTGCGGGGGCGGTCTCGGTGAAGGGCGTGACGGTCGTCGGCGCGGCGGAGGGGGTAAGGGTCTGGCTCCAAGACGCGGACGGGGAGTGGCGCGAGGCCGCGCACGGCGCGTCGGACGGCGGCGTACTGCGCGTCGATCTCCGCGAAGCGCCTGTGGCGGCGAAGTCAGTCAAGGTGGGCTACGGGCCGGAACTCGGCAAGAAGTCCCTCGGCCTGAAGAAGATACTCGTTTACGGCGACAGGCTGTTCTAGCGCATGCAGTCGCGGACACAGGACGAAAGGGGAGAACGTGACATGACAGACTCATCATCGCGCAACGCCGGGAGGGCCGCGCTTGTCGCCGCCGCGCTGTCCGCCGCCTCGCTCGCCCTCCAGGCCGCGCCGGC
>JAEEGK010020221.1_pt1 | contig 14178 bp, 8 predicted proteins | sample 8958771 | NCBI WGS metagenome assembly JAEEGK01 (sample SAMN16246547, study PRJNA631951) | gut metagenome | biome: gut microbiome; feature: rumen; material: SC-attached | host: Bos | place: Iran: Karaj | collected 2018-10
AATAAAAGAATTATAATATAAATTTATATATTAACAATAAAAAAGTTAAACTTAATAAAGTGTTAAATTTTTGAAAAAAGAAAAATTCTTTTATCATATTTATTGCAATAAAAAACTAAAGAAATAAGATTGTTGAAGTTGAAAATATTTATTTTAAAAAAATAAAAAATTAAAACTTAATTTTAAATTTTTAGCTAAAAATTGGAAAATAAATTGGGAAATAATCATAATAAATTTTATTTTTTATTTAAAATCATTTAATTAAAATAATTAATATATTGATTCATTTAAATTTAAAAAAAATATTTATGAAATAAAAAATAAAAATGAAATTAATTAATAATTTTTCAATTCTGTAACATATTTTTTAAATACAATTAAGAAAAAAAGATGAAAAAAAAAAGTGTGTCTTTTATTCAAAAATTATTAAAATAAATTATCTAAATACTAAAAACACATTTGAAAAATCAAGTAATGCAGATTTAATATATAATATCTTTTTATTCAAAATAATTTATTAAATGATATTTTGAAACTTTTTTTGTTTTTTTTATTGAAAATTAAAATATTCTTTTTTTCCAAATATTAGGAATATCTATTGAAATAAATTTATAATAATTAGAAAATCATTATACTCCTCTTATTTATTTAAGAATATTGTAATGAATAATTTATCTTTATTTATTTAAAAAAATTCATTATTACTTTATAATTATATAAGATATTATATAATTTATATAAAAAAATGGGAAATGATGAAATAAAAAAGTTGAAATCAATAAAATATTACAAAGATATAACAAATAAAAATAAAAATATTTCAAATATAAATGATAATCTCCATGAAGATGTTAAATTAACTTTTTTTATAAATAATTGCAATTTAAATTCAAAATATAATTTTAAAGTTTTAGGAAATAATAATCAATTATTATTATCAACTAAACCTATATCTCCAAAGAATAATAATGAATTAATATTTGATAATAGTTTAATAATTACATTTTATTTTGAAAAAGAACAACAATTATTAATTGAATTCTATATAAATAATGAAAAATTTATAATAAATATAACTTTAGGTCAAATTGCTGGTTCAAGAAATAATACTTTTGTATATAAATTTGAAAATTTAAGCGAAATGTTATCAATAAAATTGGATAAATTAGAAGAAACAAAAAGTTATCTTAATTTTCAATTTGATATAAAACCAAATATTCCTTTAGATTTTTCAGAACCAAAAAATAAAATTTGTTATTTAATTTCAAATAAGACAAAATTATATTCAAGTGAGGGATTAAGTGATAATGCAACATTTAATAATATAGATATCCCAATAAATTTACTAAAACCACAATTTAATATCACATTCTATGATTTTAAAAAAAAAATAATTGGTGAAATATATTCACAACATTAGAAGAATTTTCAAATAACACTCAAAATAAGAATAATGAAATAAAATTGAATTTATCAAAAAAAAGAACATTATTTTTAACAAATAAAAGTTTCATATTTGAACAATATACATTTATAGATTATTTAAAAGCAGGAGTAAGATTAGGATTATCAATAGGAATAGATTTTACTGGATCAAATGGTCATCCTCTTGATGAAGATTCTCTTCATAGAGTAGCTGAAAATTATGTAAATGATTATGAAAAAGCAATTTATTCTTGTGGTAATATTTTAGCATTTTATGATTATGATCAATTATTTCCTGTTTATGGTTTTGGTGCAATTATTAATGGTTCAAATAATAAAGATGCAAATATGTGTTTTCCTATTAATTTTAATTATGAAAATCCTTATATTTATATGATTTCAAATATTATAAATGTTTATCATGAATGTTTAAATCAAATTACTTTCTCTGGTCCAACTTATTTTTCTCCTATTATTAATGAAGTTATTAAAAATATTAAAAGTAAAAGAGATAATTTAGAATATCATATTTTAATGATATTAACTGATGGTATTATTAATGATATGAATGAAACTATTGATGCTTTAGTTGAAGGATCATTTCTACCTTTAAGTGTTGTTATTATTGGAATTGGTAATTCTAATTTTGGAAATATGGAACAATTAGATGCTGATGATAATCCTTTAATTTCTTCTAAAGGTGTTAAAAGAATGAGAGATTTAGTTCAATTTGTTCCTTTTTCTAAATTTCAACATGATGCTCAAAAATTATCAGAAGAAGTTTTGGAAGAAATTCCTAGACAAATTACAGAATATTATTCTTTAAATCATTTATATCCTAGTAATATTCAACAATAAAAAATTATATTTTCAATCTCTATTATTTATTTTTAGTAAAATATTTGTTTTAAAAAAATTATTAATTAATTTAAATATATTTTTTTTTCAAATTTTTTTTCTTTAATAAATAATAATTTTTTGAATAATATTATTTATTTAAATTGTCATAAATAAATTTATTGAAAATAGGGGAATAAAAGATGAAATTTTTTGAAAATTTCAAAAAAACAATTATTGATAAGAGTTCAAATTTAGTGGAAAATTTATCAAAAAAAATAAGAAAAGAAGAAATAAAAATAACTAAAGAAGAAAAAAAAGAAATAACTTTAGAAAAAGAATTTGAAAATGAAACAGATGAAGGTATAATATTAGAATTAGATATGGGAGATAATTTAGAAATTGAAGAAGAAGAAAGAAAAAAATTATTTAAATTAGGAAAATATACAACATGTAAAATTATTACTGAAGAAGGATTTGGAAGTGGATTTTTTTGTAAAATTCCATTTCAAAATTCAACTTTAAAAGTCCTTTTTACAAATCATCATGTTTTAAAAAGAAATGATATTATTCCTGGTCAAATAATTAGATTTGCAATTAATAATGAAATGAAAATAATAAAAATAACAAATAATAGGAAAACATGGTCAAATTTGTCATTAGATTTTACATGTATTGAAATATTTGATGAAGATAATATTAAACATTTTTATGAAATTGAATATAAAGATTATGATGATCCAAATAAATATTATAATCATGTTGATTGTGCTGTGATTCAATTTCCAAATGCAGGTCCAATTAAACTTAAAACTGGTCATATATTAAAAATTAATAATAATATAATTTTTCATTCTGTTTCTACTGATCATGGTTCTTCTGGTTCTCCTATAATTTTATTATTATCTAAATTTAAAGTTGTTGGAATTCATACAGGTCATAATGATATAACAAATCAAGGAATTTATATTAAACATGTTGTTGATTTAATAAATAAAAATGAAATTGAATGTGTATATAATATAACAAAAAATGATTTAAACAGAAAACAAAAATTATTGAATGATAATAATGAAAAAAAAAATGTTTATATAAGAATAATGTTTGGAAGAGATTTTGATAAATTATACGATTTATTTTTAGAAGGTAAAAAAATAGAAGAATATGATTGTGGATATAATTTTAAAGAAGAAGGAAAATATAAATTAATAATTAAATGTAAAAAATTATTAACAGATGCATCAAATTTATTCAGTTTTTGTGATACTTTTTCAATAAATCTGTTTAATTTAAATACAATTTATATTACTGATATGAATCAAATGTTTTGTTTTTGCAAAAATCTCACCTCAATAAATTTATCTCATATTAAAACTTATAATGTTAAAGATATGTCATATATGTTTGTAGAGTGTAATTCATTAATAAATTTAAATGTTTCAAGTTTTATAACTGATAATGTAATCAATATGTCATATATGTTTAATAATTGTCACTCTTTGACTAGTTTAGATTTAAGTAATTTTAATACTAAAAATGTGATTGATTTCAGTGGAATGTTTATGAAATGTGTTTCTTTAGAAAAATTAAATATATCCAATTTTATTACAAATAATGCACAAAAAATGGGACAAATGTTTTTAAACTGTTCAAAGTTAAAAAAATTAGATTTATCTAATTTTAATACAGAAAATGTTGAATTTTATAATGCTATGTTTAATGATTGTAAATCTTTGTTATCATTAAATTTAATTAATTTTAAATGTAAAAAAGGGGTAAAAATAAATAGAATGTTTGATGGATTAAATGATAATATTAAATTTATTTGTAATGAACCAACTTTTTGTAATAAATTTAATCAAAGAAACAAAAAAATATAATAAATTATAATAAATGAAAATTTTAATTACAAATTAGTTTGAAAAGGTATTTAATTTATTTATGTTTATTATCAAATTCAAAATAAAAATAATTATAATGATTATTTCTATAAAAATGTTTTTAACATCAATTTTGAAAAAATAATATAATTTAATATATTTTATTAATTAAAAATTTCTTAATTTAATTAAAAAAAATTAAACAGTTATTTCAATGTCTATTAATGATGAATTTAGTTTAAGAAAACAATTAATTCTAACATCAGGTTTAGCAGATGCATATCAATGTATAATAAAATAATTTAATATTTAATAATAGATACTTTGAAAAGATTATGTGAAACAGGTCTTCCTTTAAATAACTATTTTGATGCATGTGCAAATTATATTTTAGAATATGATTTAATAAGACAAGGAATAATTCCAAAAAATCAAAACTCAAATTCAAATTTATCATTTGATAATCAAAATAATAAAAATACAATTAATTCCAATAATAATATAAATAATAATAATAATAATCAAAATAATCAAAACTTAACTCACAAAAAGAAACAAAATATAAATAATAGAATTAATTTTGATGTTTTATTAAAATTAACATTACAAATATCTCCTTATGAAATTATTCTTCCATTATTATTAAAAGAAGGAGATAATATATCTTTTGAAATAAATGGTAAATGGTCAATAATTTATCCAAATACAGAAAACAAAAAAACAATTATATATGAACAAAATCAAATTATTAAATCAATTGATACTAATGAAAATAATAGAAATATTAATAAAAAAAATAAAGAAGGAATGTTAATTGGAAGAACTTATCCAAAAGATTCATTTCAAAATGTTGAAATTGAAGGAGAATATTTTAAAATACAAAATGGTAATATTATTCAAGTAGATAAAGATTGTGTTTTATTCATAAAATTTAATTTAAATCCATTTATTAAATTAGGATATAATGGAGAAGCAATTTTATCAATATCAAATGCAGAACAAACTTCATTAAAAGAAGTTTTTACTAATTTTGGTTTTAATTTTCAAATTCCTGAAGAAGATAATGAAAAATTATATCCAATAAATATTATTAGATCTAATCCAAAAAAATTTGCAGAAATGTTTATTAAACATAGAATTAATGAAAGTGAAAATATTAAAAATTTATATGAAGAAATGATTAATATGAAACCTTTACCTTTAATAAAATATTCTTTTTCTTTGGAAAAAATTTCAAAAAATTTATGTGATGATTTATGTATGAATAATTCATTTAGTTCTTTTAATTCTCAAGGATTAAATTTAAAACAAAGAATTGTTTCTTTAAATAATAATAATGAAATTGATCCATCAATTAATGTTATGGAAAGTATTACAATTATTAAAGATAATTATGATATTTATAATGTAATTACAAATTTATTAATTGATGAATTGATTCCCACAAGAAAAAATAGAAAGATATTATTTAACAAAGATATGTTGTATTGTGGTTATTCTAATGGTAAACATAATAAATTTGAAAATTTATTTGTTTTTAATTTTTCTTCTGCAGATATTATATTTAATTCATTTTAAATAAAATATAAATATATTAAATTTTATTTATTTTTAGAGTAAAAAACAATGAATCAAAAGTATATATATTAAATATAACATAAATTAGAAAGCAAATATAAATTCATAAAACTAAAAATTAAAAGAAACGTTTTTTTTAATTTAAAAAAAAACTGACATTAATTATTAAATATATATATATTTAAAATTTAATTTAAAAAACAATAAAAAAAAATGCCTATTGAAGACTTTAAAATTGGAAAAGTTTTAGGAAAAGGTGCATTCAGTTCAGTATTACTAGTAAAAAGAATACAAGACAACAAAACATATGCAATGAAAAGAGTAAAAATAGGACAATTATCATATAAAGACAAACAAAATGCATTAAATGAAATAAGAATTTTAGCATCATTATCTCACCCAAATATAATAGGATATAAAGAAGCATTTTTTGACGATATAACACAAACATTAAATATAGTAATGGAATTTGCAGATGATGGTGACATTCAATCAAAAATAAAAAATAACCAAAAAAAAAAATTATACTTCACAGAAGATACAATATGGAATTTATTAATTCAAATATTAGAAGGATTAAATTATTTACATGAGAATAAAATAATGCATAGAGATTTAAAAAGTGCAAATATATTTTTAAATAAAGAAGGAATAGTAAAAATAGGTGATTTAAATGTAAGTAAAGTAACTCAATTTGGTTTTGCTTCAACTCACACAGGAACACCATATTATGCTTCTCCTGAAGTTTGGAAAGATCATCCATATGATTATAAATGTGATATTTGGTCTGTTGGTGTTATTTTATATGAATTATGTACTTTAAAAGTTCCTTTTAGAGGAACTAATTTAAAAACTTTAGTTAAAAATATTAATAGTGGAAAATATGAACCTATACCTAGAAATTATTCAAAGGAATTAAGCTTAATTCTTAGTATGATGCTTGTTGTTAATCCTAATAAAAGAAAAAGTGCTAAAGAATTGTTAGAGTTAAATTTTGTTAAAGAAAAAAATGAAGGGATTTTATTACAAACTAAACAAGGACATGCTATGATGATGAAAACTATTAAAATGCCTTTTAATATGAGAGATATTAATAGAGCTTTACCTAAAAAAAGATATAATGATAATGAAAAAATGAAACAAAATGATGAATATGAAATTATGAAAGAAAGTATTAGAGAAGGAGGATTTGGGAATTTCAATTTTAAAGAATTGTTAAATGAAAATCATAATAATGAAAATAATAATATTAATAATATTGAAGGGAAAAAACCTATTATTGTAAAAAGAAAAAATGCAATTGAAGATTTATATGATAAAATTTTTAATAGGAAAAATAATAATAATAATATGAATAATAATAATTTTGGGAATTATTATAATAATATGAATATTCAAAATTATAATAGAAATTTAAATATTGATTATAATAAGAAAAATGATAATATTGTTGATAACTATAAAATTGATGATATCAATAAGGAAAATATTAAAAATAAACAAATAAATAATATAATAGTTCCTGATAATAATAATAATAATCAAGATATAAATAGAAATGAAAAGAAATTAGAAAATATAAGAAAGGAATTTAACAATAATTTTATGAATAAGGAAAATAAAATAGAAAATATAAGAAAGGAAATAAAAAATGATTTTATAAATAAGGAAAATAAATTCGAAAATATAAGAAAGGAAATAAAAAATGATTTTATAAATAAGGAAAATAAATTTGAAAATATAAGAAAAGAATTTAAAAATGATTTAATGAATAATGAAAATAAAGTTGATAATATTAGGAAAGAAAAAAAAAATGATTTAATAAATAAGGAAAATAAATTCGAAAATATAAGAAAAGAAATTAAAAATGATTTTATGAATAATGAATATAAAGTAGATAATATTAGGAAAGAGAATAAAGATAATTTTATGAATAATGAAAATAAAGTAGATAATATTAGGAAAGATAATAAAAATGATTTCATAGATAATGAATATAAAATAGATAAAAAAGATAATAAATTTGATTTTATTAGAAATCAATATAATCAAGATAATAATAAAATAGAAAATGATGATAAGATATTAGGACAAATTGATAATCAATTGAATAATTATAAAAAACAATTAGAAGATTTAAGAAATAAATTGTATAATAAAAATATAAATGAAGGATTTAATAATCAAAACAATTATAATTATTATTTGAATAATAATAATAATAATCAATATAATAAACATAATTTTAATTATAATTATAATTTTCAAAATGAGGTTGATGTTGAAAGAAAGAGACAATTATTCAATAAAATTAATCAAATAAAAATGAATTACAATAGAAATCATAATAATTCAAATAAAAAATATGAACAATTATTTGAAAGAAATCCAAAAGAAAATAATAATAAATTTATTATTCATAGATATTATAGAAATGATAATAACAATTTTAAAAATAAAAATTATGAAATTTTAGATAATAATGATTACAGAAATTATGAAAATAAATATAATTATGAAAATAATAATAGATTAAATCAATTAAAAAAAGATTTAAATAATAATATCCCTATTTATAATAAATTGAATTATTACAATAATAATAATAATAATATATTATCAAATCAAGATAGAATTTATCAAAGACCAATAAGTGCAAATATTAATTATTATCATTTAAATAGAGGAGATATTGCTTTAAATCATTATAAGGAAAAATACAACATAAATCATAGAAATTCAAATGAAAATAATCAAAGAAATAGAAGTCCTTTATTTGGAAGACAAAATTATTATAATAATGAAAGAAGAATTGAATATGAAAAATTTGATTTCAAAGAATATCTAAGACATAATAATAGAGTAAATAATATTAATATTAATAATAATTATTATATTAATAATAATCAAAATAATAGAAGAAGTCCCTTTAAATATCAAAATCATGATATGAAAAAGCCTTATGATTTTAATAATAATTTCTTTTCATAATAATAATTATTAAACTATTTATTTATAAATTTTATAAAGTTATAATATTAAATTATATATTTTTTAATTTTTCTATTATATAATATATAATATTTAAAAGATATGGCATTCATTACAAATTTTATTAGTATCCCTATTATCAACTAATAAAGTATTAGTTTTTAATTTATTTTTCAAACTTTTAGCATCATCAATTAATTTATTCATAATTCTTTGTCTATGACCTAATAATTCAATTCCAATTTCATGTTCTAAAATATCATAAGTCAAAGGTTGTTTTGATTCCATTTGCATTAAAAGTAAATCAATACTATGATAACCAGCAGAAATAAAATTTAAAAGATATTCAGATAACTTAATATTATTTAACCAATTATTTAATTTTTTAATATGAACATCAGAATCAGTTTGATTTAAATCATCACAAACATGATAAATTGCTTTTGGAAGAGGAAAATTAAAATTTTTTGCTAAATCTTGTATTCTAATTAATATTTTTGCCCTATCACCAGGTAAATTAATTCCAGCTTGTTTTAAATTTTCATCAGTAATTCCAATTTTATTATTTTTTGTTTGTTCAATTATTAATTGAATATCATCAAAACCATTTGAATTTAAATTATTATAATATTTTTCCATTCCAATTTTTTGTAAAAATCTAAATAAAGAATTTTGAACAGTTGAAACTGAATTAATATTTGTAACTATTGAAGAAGTAGATAATGATTGATTTGGTAATGGACTTTTTGATACTGTTGGTACATTTATTCCAAAATTTGCTGTTGGCGCAGATGATTTATTTGGTTGATTAAAATTAAAACTTTGAGAATTTCCAATTTTTGAAATTTTATTTTGATTATTTTTATTATTTGAATTTTTTGGTATTTCTTTATGTGACATTGCAAAATTAAAATCTATTTCAGATGCTTTAATTGATCTATTTGATAATAAATCATTATTTTTATTTTTATCATATGAATCATTATCAATTTTAAAATAATCTTCTTCATCATTATCTAAAGGATTATAATTTTCATTATATTCTTCATCTTCATCATTATTTACAATTTCAAATTGTTCTTCTTCTTTATTTTTATTATCATTTTTATCTTTTTCATCTTCATCTGATGTAGATGGTCTTCTATAAAAAACACTCATTTTATTATCAAAAGAATTATTTGATTGTTTAACATTATTTGATATTTCTACTTTATCATGACTTACTTTTTTTGGCATATCTATACTTTCACCGAAGAAATCATCATCAAAAATATTTTTTATTTTTGATTCATTATCTTCATTAAATTGAGTATTTATTTTAGTATCCATATTTCCCAAAGTATTATTTATTTTTTTTTGTTTTGCTAAACTTAAATTCATATTTCCAATATTTACATAATCATCATCTTCATAAAAATATTTTTTATTTGTTTTCTTATTATCTTTTTTTTTTTCTAAAGATGAATGAATATTAATTTTATCCATTGAATCAATTACAATTTGTTTTATTTCTTTACTATTTTTATTAATTAATTCTCTACTTCCAAAACTATTAATAAAAACTGGACTTGTTATTCTTTCTGTGACTTCTTCTGCGATTTCTCCTTTATTATTTTTAATAGTAAAATCAATATTATTATTATTTAATATTTTAATAATATTATTATTTTCTAACATATGAGCTAAATGAAGTGCAGTATTACCGTCATTATTTTTTTTATTTATATCAATTCCTTTTTGAATTAAAGGAATTATCATATTCTCTCTTTGATAAAGAGTTGATAGTAATAAATATGAATTTCCATTATTATCTTCATATTTTAAATCTAATATTGGTGATGTGAGTAATAAATTGAAATTATCTAATTTATTTCTTTTTATTGCATATGATAAAAATGTTTCTCCTTTTAAATCTTTTTGATTTATCAAAGTTTTTTTATTAATTAATATTTTATAGAGTGATATAGTGTCTAAATCACTACTTATTATTAAGGATGATTGTGAGGAACTATGAGTTAATGTTTGAGATTGTTCTGGAATGTATTTATTATTTCTAGTAATGTTCATTTTTTTTTATGAAATATAATTATTATATAATATATATTTTAAAAGAAATTGAATTAATTTTTAATTTTTTTTCAAAAAATAATAAATTGGTTTTTTATTATTATATTTTATTAATTTTTCCTGATTTATTGTTATTACTATTTTAAAGGAATGAAAAAATTTATTGTTTTTGAGATTTATATTTTATAATATATTTATTAAAGAAATTAGAAACATGTTAATAAATTATTATAATATACTAATATTATCAATAAGAAATGTTATAATAATTTGCCCTTGAATGGAATATTTATTATCTCGTATTATATTTTATTTTTTGATAAAAACAATTAAATTATATTTTTTATTCATTGATTTTAATACACTTTTTTTATTTTTATTCATTTTTCATAAAAAAAATAAAAATGAAGTGATATATTTTTTATTTTTTATGTTTGTTTTATTTTTTTGAAAAATTAATTATTTAATATTAAAGTTAAAATAAGAATTTTTAATTTAAATTAATTTAAAAATATATATACAAATATATATTATTCTATTTTTTTATTAATAAAATATATTGATATAGTTATTTAATCATGTAATTCTTTCATTTATTATAGTTATTATTAATATTAATTTGGTTTGTTTCAGATAATTGTTTATATTTAATTACCTTGGCAGTTAGTAATTTATTTTTATTTGATAAATCATCAATTAAACATTTACTATTAGTTAATAATTCCTGAAAATATTTTATTTTTTGATTTAAATGTAACATTTTATCTTCATATGCTTTTATTTTTCCTTTATAAATATTAGTAACTTCTTCTATTTGATTCATTTTATTTATTAAATCATTATTAATATATTCTCTATCCCGAGAAGATAATTCATAATTAGATTTTAACATTGAAGTAGTCATTGGTTGAATATAAGAATTATTATTTTGACTACTTATTGAATTTTTTAAATATAAATCAGATATTTCTTTATTATTAAATTTTAGAATAGAATTTTCAAAATTTTGTGTAGGTTCAGTTTTATTAGTTATTTGACTACCATATTTATCTTTTAACTCATTTAAATATTTTTCTGATTTTTCTAAAATTTCATTAATTTTCATTCTAGAAATTTTTATTTGATCAATACTTGAATTAATTAAATTAACCATTTCAACATCATTATTATTATTTTCAATTATTTTAATATCATTAATAAAATTATTTATATTTTCATATTCTTCATATATTTTCTCATTTAAATTTTTAAATATTAAAATGCATTCATTTGAATTATAAAATGATCTATTTGATTCAATACAATTTTCTTTATTTGATGTTTCAAAAAAATTAGATTTACTAGGATTAAAAGTCATTGGTTCTTCAATTTCATTTTGATGATTATTATTTTGTTCAATTTCTTTTTCTACTTGAATAGTTTCTTTTAATCTTGTTGAATCTATTACTTCAATTATATTAAATTTTTTTGAATGTTCTGGAATTTTTTGTTCATTTTCATTTTCCATTTGTTTTCTTTCTAATTGCTTTGTTTTATTTATTAAATTCATTACACTTGAATTAAATTCTTTTGAAAATGAATTTTGACTTTGATTAAATTCAAAATTATTCATTTATTTTATTTTTTTTATTTTTAAATTTAATTTATATAAATTAGAAAAATAAATATTTTAACAAATCTAATTTCAATTAAATTATATATTAAGCTTTTACAAATTTAAACATTTTTTTCCTTTTATTTTTCAAAGCTTCTTTTCTTTCTTTTTCTTCTAATTTTTGTGCTTGTTCTCTAGTCATTGGTTTATTTCTTTGTTCATTTTTTTCTTCTTCTTTTTTATTTCTCATTGCTTCTTGATTTTTTTCTGCTAATTCTTTTGATCTTTGAGCATCAAATTCTTTTCTTCTTTGTTCAGCTTCTTTCTTATAATTTCCTCCTTTAATAACAGAAACTGAAATACTATCAATTAACATATGAGCAAATATAGTAAAATTTTTATAAATTTCGTCATCTTTAATATTTGATCCTTCATAAGAAAGAACAATAGCATAATTATCTTTTGAATTTCTTCTATCTGTAAAAAATATTGTATCAATATAATTTTCAATTTTCTTATATTCTGATAATAATTCAGGTTGTTTAAAAATATTTATAATAAATTCTGTATTTTCTGTAAACATTACTAAATTTTCATTTAGAAAAGATGGTGAAATTGCTTCTGTAAAATTATCAATTTCAGAATAATTTTTTTTCATTGTTTTCGCATTTTTTTTTTTGCAAATACAAAATACAACTGGAATGTCATTTTGAGGTACAATTACAGCTTCATACATTATTTTATCTTTTTCAGGAAATAAAAACATTCCAGATAACATTGATAATAAATCTTGTCTTCTTTTTAAAACAATATCAACTAACATCCAATTAACATAAATTCTACCACTTGCAAAAAATTTATATTCATTATATGAATCATATATTAATGCATCTGATTTTTTTGGATTAAATTCTCTTTCTGCTCCAATATGAGCATAATTCTCAATAAAAAAATCTTTACTTTTATTATACCATTTTATTGCTATTCCTTTATTTTTTGATTTTCCATAAATTGTATTTAATATAAAAATAATTAAAAATGAACCCATTGCAACTTCATATATATATTTATATAATAATAGGTGAATTAAATCATTTTTATCATAGTCTTCATTGTCATCATCATATTGTGGTTCGGAATTATTTGTGTCTCTTATTGGAATTGGTTCTTGTTGTTGATATTGATTTTTTATATTTTTATCTCTCATATTTTGAGTATGAAGTAAATTTGGGTCGTCAAATTCATCTGAATCTTCTTGAAATCTTGGATTTCTTATTGGATTTTTCTTTTTTTTTATATCTTTTTTATTATCATCTATTTCATCTTCAATTTTCAAATCTTCATCTTCTATTAAATAAACATTTTGAAATAATGATAAAAATAATATTGATATTAAAAGGAATTTTATTGAATATGATTTCATCTTTTTTTAAAGAAAAATAAAAATAATAAAAAATTATTTTTATATATTAAATTCAATTTAATAATAATAAAAATAAAGTTAAAAATATTATATATTATAAATCAATGAAAAATTTTATAAATGTCAAAGGAATATGAAACCATAAAATCAGATAATAATATAAATTTAGATGTACATAGTGAAGATAGTTTTTTAAATAGAAAAAATAAAGAATTAATACTTGATAAACATAGAAAAATAAAAAAAAGAGCAAAGAAATTAGTAATAAGTGCATTCATATCAGATTTTTTTATAATATTAATGACAATTATATCAAAAATAATTCACGTAATTTTTACAGTATTAATAATAAGAGTAGTATCTAAAAAAGCATATGGTGTAGT
>JAEEGK010020226.1_pt1 | contig 14177 bp, 9 predicted proteins | sample 8958771 | NCBI WGS metagenome assembly JAEEGK01 (sample SAMN16246547, study PRJNA631951) | gut metagenome | biome: gut microbiome; feature: rumen; material: SC-attached | host: Bos | place: Iran: Karaj | collected 2018-10
AAACCGACCCGTATTATGTGATGTCTTCCCGTCTTCTTAGCATTCGTTCGCGAACGATCCGACAGACGCATCAAAGAATTTTGCGGCGGGGCCATATAATCATTTCAAAAGTTTTTCAGGAGCTTCACATCTGCCCCTTCTGCATCTCATAATAGAACCCCTTAAGCTCCATGAGTTCCGCATGGGTGCCGCGCTCCACGATCTCGCCTTCGTGGATGACCAGAATAAGGTCCGCATTGATTATGGTGGAAAGCCTGTGGGCGATGGCTATGATGGTGCGCTTTCCCGTAAGGCTGTTGATGGCTGCCTGAATCTCTCTTTCGGTCTTGACGTCCACGGAAGCGGTGGCTTCGTCAAGGACGATAATGGGCGACTTACGAAGAATGGCTCTCGCTATGGCCACACGCTGCTTCTGGCCGCCGGAGAGTCTGAGTCCCCGCTCTCCCACCTGGGTTTCGTATTTTTCGGGCATCTTTAAGATGTCCTCATGAATGTTCGCAGCCTTAGCTGCTGCTTCAATTTCCTCTCGGGAGGCCTCAGGTCTTGCATAGCCGATGTTTTCCGCTATGGTTCCGTTAAAAAGAAAGGTATCCTGCAGTACGGGGGAAATGTTCTGTCTTAAGCTCTCTAAGGTCACGTGCTTTATATCCCGGCCGTCTACCAGGATCCGTCCCTCCGTAGGGTCGTAAAATCTTGAAATAAGCTGTGTGGCCGTGGTCTTTCCCACGCCTGTGGGGCCCACAAGAGCCACCATCATACCGGGTTTGCAGGAAAAAGAAACCTTCTTTAATACCGGGATTTCGTTGGCGTAATGGAAGCTTACGTTTTCAAATTCGATGGCGCCGGAAACGTTTTCAAGGGGTTTTGCATCGGGAGCGTTCTGCACTGCGGATTCCGTTTCGAGTATCAGCGCCACACGCTCTGCTCCCGCCAAAGACTGCTGAAGGTTCTCAAGCAGGTTTGCAAGGCCCGAAACCGGTGCATAAAATAGGGATAAGTACAATACAAAGGCAACGGTGTCTTCAACCCCAAGCTGCCCCCTGTAGGCCATGTAGCCCCCGAAAAATACCACCAGCACCGTGCCGAAGGAAGACAAAAACTCAACTGCGGGATGGAAAAGAGCGCTGGCGCGAAGCGCACGCAGCATGGCGCGAACCTGGTCGAAGCTCTTTTCTCTCACTCTTTCGCCCTCGTACTCTTCTCTGCCGAAGGCCTGTATCTCATGAAGGCCCGACAAAGAATCCTGTAACTTAGCATTTAATTCGCCCATGGTCTTCTGTGATGCCTTAAAGAAAGGGCGCACCACCTTTGAAAAGAACACGCCGGAGGCAAGGATCAACGGGATGGGCGCACAGGTAATAAGGGCTAGCTTCGGGTTTACCGTAAGGAGTATCACCAAAACTCCCACAAAGGTCACCAGATTGGTGATAAGATCCGGGATCATATGGGCATAAAGAAGCTCGAAATCTCTGGTATCATTCACGACACGGCTCATGAGATCGCCCGTCTGCTTGTCATGGAAAAAGCCGAGGTCCAAGGCTTCCAGCTTGTTAAACAGGCGGCTTCTTAAATCACCCACCAGATTCCATGCCGCGCGGTGTGCCAGGTAATTACTTAAAAAGCGGAATAAAACTCTTAAAAGATAGAGTCCCAACAGGGACAAAGCAAGATTTTTGATGAGAGAAAGCACATCGTCATCGACGCCGCCTCCCACCATGCCGATCATAGAAGAAAGAACCTTGGGAGCCGTAAGATTTACGACGGTCAGCATCAGGGTCGACATTATCGCAATCAAATAAAGCCCTTTGTATCGCGCCGCCTCTTTGGTCAGCTTCCAAAGTGTTTTCCAGATTTTCATTTGTGTAATTTCCTCCCCATTTTATACACACAGGACGGTCTTTTAACGGATAAAATCCTCAAAAAACCGTCCCGTTTTTCAAACTATGATTGCAGTAAAAATTTAAGCGTTCTTACCGCAGCACTTCTTATATTTCTTTCCCGAACCGCAGGGACAGGGATCGTTGGGATATACCTTGGCTTCCTTGCGTACGGTCTGAGATGCCTTTTGTTCCTTGTAAAGAGCTTCCTGCTTTTCTTTGTCAAAGATGGCATCCCACTCTTCAAGGCCGTAGAGCCAGTCAGCGCCTGCGGCTACCATGTTCTTGTAAAGAAGTTCCTTATCAAAGCCGAGATTGACTTCGGTATCGGCCTTCATGGTCTCGATGGGATTGGGCTCTTTAAGAGAATCGTTGATTCCGTCAAGGAAGCCCGTCATTATCATCTGGGTTACCTTAAACTTCTTGGCAAGGTCAGCAAGAGTGCCTGTCACAACCTCATCGGGATTGGCAAGAAGCTTCTTGTAAATGCCCTTTTCTTTTTCAAAATAGTCGCTCCAAAGTGCCTTCAGTTCATCCTTGCCGGCAGTTTCGGAATAAGCGGTGGAACGCCACTTTTCAAGTAATGTCTGTGCCATAAAATCTCCTTAGTCGAAAGACTTGTTATTACCCGCGTAGTTTAGCACACCGGGGATTTTTTTTCAAGTTTGCCCGTTAATCGTTTTTGTCCCTAAAGAATTTAAAGTCCGCAATGGAGTCTTTTCGGGTAAGTTTTCCGATTATCCAGATGTAGATCCAGGCAAGTATCGGAAGTCCCAACGTAAGGCCCAAAGAAACCTTTAACATGCTCCGGGCCGCATCCGTATTGATGAAGGCAAGCACCAGATTCGCAAGATATGCAAGGCCGATTATGACTACCGTGCACAAAGCAACGATCCGCGTGCTCTTTTTATGCGATGACTTAAATTCACCCTTTTCGGCCTCGGTTATTTCCTTAATGGCGGCTTCCGCCTCCTTAAGACCCGTAAATACCACGCCGTGGATGCCGATGTTGTTTGCGGCGTCGATGTTTTTTTGAAGATCGTCAAAGAAAATGCACTCTTCGGGCTTTAAAGAGTATTTCTCCAGAAGGCGCTCATAGATTTCTTTTTCAGGTTTACATAACTTAACATCGCAACTTAAGATATAACCGTCCAGAAGGGGCAGAAAATCAAGGGCATCCGCACAATCGTTGCAGGCCTTGTAGGACATGTTGGAAAGGCAGTAAACCTTATAGCCTCTGCGCTGAAGGTCGATGATCCAGCCCTTTGTATAGCCGAACTGATGGAGCATGTCGTGGATGTCTTCAAAGACCTTCCGGATCTCCGTTTCGACTCCCGGATCGTTTTCGATGAACATGTCAAGCAGTTCGTCGTCCGATTTAACGCCTCTGTCCACCTCATTCCAGACTCCCGAAGCTACCGTGGCCTTCACCACTCTGTCGAAAGCCTCGCCTTCGATGCCGAGACCGTGGAAATATTCTTTCCAGTCAAAGCCTACCAGTACGTTACCGATGTCAAAAATAATGTTTTTAATCATTCCCCGATATCCCTTCCGTCACACCTTAATCTCGGCGCTTACACCGAGAAGATCTTTATTCTTTTCAAGAACGGGTTTAACAAAGTTTTTAAGATAAGCGTCACACTGGGTAACGGCTCTTCCCACATACTTTGAAGGCTCCATAAGAAGTTTCAGTTCTTCCAAAGAAAGTCCGAAGGATTCATCCTCCGAAATAAGCTCAAGAAGGTTATTGTCCTTTCCTTCAACCTTAACGTTCCTGCCGGCTTCCATGGAAAGAGTGCGGATCTTTTCGTGAAGTTCCTGTCTGTCTCCGCCTGCTTTTACCGCATCCATCATGATGTTTTCGGTAGCCATGAAAGGAAGCTCGCTCATTAAGTGCTTGTTTATTACCTTCGGATATACCACCAGTCCGTCAACCACGTTCAAGCAAAGATCCAGTATTCCGTCAACGGCAAGGAACCCTTCGGGGATGGAAAGACGCTTGTTTGCGGAGTCATCCAGAGTTCTTTCAAACCACTGGGTGGCGCTGGTGATGGCAGGATTAAGTGCATCGATGATCACGTATCTTGAAAGAGATGCGATACGCTCACTTCTCATGGGATTACGCTTATAAGCCATGGCGGAAGAACCGATCTGGCTCTTTTCAAAGGGCTCTTCAACCTCTTTTAAGTGCTGTAACAAACGGATGTCGTTTGACATCTTGTGAGCGCTGGCCGCGATTCCCGCAAGGATGTTAAGGACTCTTGTATCCACCTTTCTTGAGTAGGTCTGTCCCGATACGGGGTAGCAGGCGGTAAATCCCATTTTCTTTGCGATCATGGGATCGATCCTGTCGATCTTTTCTTCGTCTCCTTCGAAAAGTTCAAGGAAGGAAGCCTGGGTTCCGGTGGTTCCCTTGGAGCCTAAGAGCTTTAAAGTGGAAAGAACGTAATCAAGGTCCTCAAGGTCCATCATGAATTCCTGAGTCCAGAGAGTTGCGCGCTTTCCCACTGTTGTGGGCTGTGCGGGCTGGAAGTGGGTAAAAGCAAGGGTGGGAACACCTTTGTTCTCCTCAATGAAGGCTGCGAGCTTGGAAATAACGTTGACCAATTTCTTTCTTACAAGCTTTAAAGCCTCATTCATCACGATGATGTCCGTATTGTCGCCAACGTAGCAGCTGGTGGCGCCGAGATGGATAATGCCCTTTGCCTTCGGACACTGAACGCCGTAAGCGTAAACATGGCTCATGACGTCATGTCTTACTTCCTTTTCACGGGCCTTCGCAACATCGTAATTTATGTCTTCCGCGTGAGCCTTAAGCTCTTCGATCTGTTCGTCGGTAATATTGAGTCCAAGTTCCTTTTCGGTCTCTGCCAAAGCGATCCAGAGTTTTCTCCAGGTCTTGAATTTCATGTCGGGAGAAAAGATATACTGCATCTCCTTGCTTGCATAACGCTCCGATAAGGGGCTTTGATAAACATCTGTGGGCATTGCCGTTCTCCTTTATTTTTCGTATTGTTCCACGAGCCGCATCACTGAGTCCGCGTATTCGGGGTAATCCCTGATTATTCCTTTGATCTCGTCGCTTGCCTCCCGGGCAATCTGCTCGTTGTATTCAAGACGCTTTCTTAACTTCTGGCGGCGTCCGATGAGTTTATGTCTGATCTCCACCATTTCCCTTGAATCATAGAGAGCATCCGTCTGGTGCATCCAAACGTCCGGGTAACTGATATCCAGCTTACGAAGCAGCCGTATGAGGCGCGAAAGCTCGTCCTCGTAAACCGCCTCGTTACGCTCGAAATTGCGGCGTTCTTCTTTTTCTTTTTTGTAGCGTTCCCAGAGGTCCTTTAATTCGGCCGCACCGGAAACGCCGTACTTGGTGTAAAGGTATTCCAAAAGATTACGATTGTTAACATACCGTATTTTGACCTTATTTTCAAGAAGAATAAGTTCGTTTATGGTATTGTCCACCCGCTTCTTCTCGGAAATACGGTCCGTATATCTGACATAGATCACCGTGACCGTGATGGCAAGGATGATTATGGTGATGTAATATCCGATGGCAACGTCGTACTTAAGGAAGATCTGAATTGCCAGCAGAATGATGATAAGGGCCACCGCAGCCGTCATGGCGATGGTTGCGACTCCCTTGGAGTTCTCTATGGAAGAACGTATCTCGCGACGCCTGTATTCATAGGCCGAGCGTTCTTTGTCAATGCGGTTAAGATCGCTTTTGACCTTCTCCCGGTAATCTTCCTCCCTGGTAAGCTTGCCGATTCCCTCCTCAGCTTCGCTTTCCATGAGTTCCATGGCGGAATACTCTTCGTCGGTCATAAGGCTGGGCTTCAAAACATAATCGTCATGGGTGCGGCGAAGGTCGTGAATGTGCCTGGCGATGCTTTCGATCTGGGCCTTGGCGTCCCCTTCAAGGGCCTCGATATCCTCCATGTCGGTAAGATATGAAGTCACCAGGGCATACTCCGCGTTGATCCTGTCAAGCTCGGAGGAAGCCTCCTTCATCTGCTCAAGGCAGTTCACCACATACCGCTGTCGTACGGAAGGGTCCTTCATGTTAAGGGAATTCTTCTCGCTTTGGACACGGTCCCATTCGGCGGTATATTCTTCTTCGTCTTTTTTACGTTTTCCGAAAAGCTTCTTCCAAAATCCCATTTTGCTTACCCGCTCAATCTCCTTCCAGAACCACGTCCCTGTAGTCGGCCTTAAGCCTCTCGGCCATACGTCCGATCTCCTCGTAGTATAGGGATGCGTTACCGGAATCCTTCAGTTCCATGAGAGCCTGCATGCTCTTGGCTCTCTCAGTGTTTTCAAAGCCTTTCTTGATCTCCTCAAACTCGCTTTCGAGGCGGATGCTCATCTTGTAGGCTTCATCTTCCGAAGCGATGAGTTTTATGTATTCGTCATCGGAAAGTTTTAAGCGCATTGCGGCAAGATAGTGCTTGTATGCGGTTTCGTTGTTATCGATGGCATAGGCGGTTTTGAAGCATTCCGCCGCCTTGTCCGTCAAATAGAGTGCCATATAGGCAACGCCCATGTTGTTGTAGATCTTGCTCTTAAGCTCCGTCTCATCCTCGGAAAGGGCTGCAAGAACCCGTTCATACTCCTTGCAGGCCAGGATATAATGGCGGTTTTCCAGAAGAAAATCGGCCTTCGCCTTCCACTTTTCAAAGACACTCATGGAAATGTTCATGCGAAGGATGCTCTCGGCCTTCTCGATCTCGTCCCGTCCGTAGTAACCCGTGTATTCAAGGATCGTTCCCACAAAGGACACGGCCTGGGCATTCTGGTTCACCAGAGGATACAAGCCTGCTGCCAGGTCCGTAAGCCCGCATTCCTTGTAGATCCAATCGGCAAGGTCCTTGCTGACGATATCGTTATCAATCAAAAAGGCATTCTCGTAAAGGGCGTAGCAAAGTTCCTCAACAGAGTAGATGTTTGTATATATCTTTTCGAAGTAATACGGCTTTTCCGCCTGCTTTCCGACGCAGGCAAGCACCTGAGGGGTCATATGTTTATCACCTCGTTCCATTCAAGGTTTGCCGCAGGGAACAGTTCTCCGAAGCCCAGGTCTTTTATTCGGACCTCCATCTTGCTCTCGGACTGCATTTTCACGGTGATCGAAAGTCTGGTGGTCTTAGGAGGGCGCTTCGGCAGGTCTCCCAATGTTATGTCAACCACTTCCGGATTTTTTCCGGTCATAGGGGTAACCACAAAGGACACCCTGTTTCCCTGATTGAGAATGAGGGTGCAGTCTTTCTTTGCCTCAAACCAGTTGGTTCCTGCATCAAGCAGCGGCAGGTATTCCGCTGTGCCGCGGTTTAACACGTTGATGCCCACGTTTGCCTTTAATCTGTCGTTTCCGAGGAAAACGTGGCTGTCGCTCAATATCGTGTGATGTATCTTGTTCTTTGCCGCGAAACAGGCTCCCTTGGAAAACAGGTTGTTTCCCTCGAAGGCACGCCCCTTCATACAAAGAAACTTAAGGGATTCTTTGTATACGTCGCGGCTGAAATTTTCGCCGATAAAATAGACCGCCGACAGTATCCTGCCCTTAACAAGCTCCTCCACTATCTCTAAGAGCTTCGCATCCACTTCTTTGGCCTCGGCCGTGTCGGGAATAAAGGTCTTTGCATCCTTTATTCTGAAAGAGGAATAAGTAAAAGGATCGATAAGGGCCACCACGGGAGTGGTCTTTCTGTTGCATTCGAATCTCAATGCCTTCAGATTTTCGCTGCAGAAATCAAGCAAAAGGACACTGTGATTCCAAAGTTCCGTAGGCTGGTAGATGTTGTAGTAATAAAAACTTTCCATGTGGCTCTGGAAGAAAACGTTGGTGGTGGTCAAATTAAGGGATGCGACCGCCTCTGCCAGTACCTTTGCCATGTTATTGTCAAGGGAATCCACGGTGATCATGAAGGAAGAGATCCTGTTTATGGGCTCCACCACGTTCAAAAGCGAAAGCACCCGTCGCATAAAGAGCGCAATAAGGGCAGAGGGTCTGTAATGCTCCGTTCCGAGAACGATCTCCTCCCCGGATGCGGCCTTTGAAAGAAGCTTGTCAACGTAGTATCCGTCGGCCTCGATGTTCTTTACCGCCTCAACGCCTGCGTACCACTGGTTAACCTCACGCCTTCTGAAAAGCGCAGTCTGAATAAGGTAGCTTGCGCCACCCTGGATCATGGAAAGGGTATCCACGTCCTCTCCGTCCACACGTCCGAAGCTGATCTGGGAATAGGTATCCGTCAGATCGAAGCCTACGGCTATTTCTTTTCCGCCTGATTTTTTGATCTCGTTAATGTTGTCCATTGTACCGCCTATTGAAGCTTAAACAGTCTTTTTACTATATAGTCGTGTCTGTAATATTCCGTCAGAAGTTTATCCACGGTATCGTAATCTCCGAGAGTCTTTGCTATCGCAATGTCGTTTATTTCGTTAAATCTGCTGTCGGCGCTCTCCGCGATGTCGCTGTCCGAAATGTTGCCGCTTTCGGTAAGCAGTTCCTCGCTCTCGGTATTTTCCGTGATGTAATAAAGCAGATTCTCGCCAAAGAAGAGTACGAAGGTCTTAACATGGACGCCGCCGTACACATCGGGCATTTCTTCGGTCACGTACTCGCCGGGGTTATCCTCATCCGCTTCTATGATGTAATGGATAAATACCTGACGGCCGGGCTCGGTCTTATACTCGATGACGGTCTTGTCCGAATAGCTTGCAAGTCTCGGTTCAAGGTTCCTGAAATCCTTAAAGAAGGACATGTAGATACTCTCATCCAGAAGCGCATTTATGTAGCGTTTGATGATACCCGATACCGTGTCGTTGATCTCGTCGGTGTGCTCGGAATAATGTTTGATATAAGCAAGCTTGCAAACGGTCTGCACAGGCTCTTCCGAGAGTTCTTCCTTCGTAAGTTCCTCAAAAACAAAACTTTCCGTAACCTGCTCTTTTACAAAGTACTCAAAAGCGCACTCCGCAAGGAAGGCCGCCCTTATTTCGGAATTCGCACCGCCCTTTACATAGCGCCTGTAAATATCCATTCTTTCCGGAATGAAATATCCCGTATAAAGCATCTGTACCAGCATGTTCTCGCACATGTCGTAGAGGTCCAGTTCGAAATTCTCCGCAGCCTTAAAGAGTTTTCGCATGTCTCTTGTCATGCCGTGGTAGAAAGAAACCAGATACTTTAAGATGACCTCGTCGTATTTTCCCTTAAAGAACACGGAGGAGGCGATTCTGGTGACGGTATCGGATTCCGTATAATCGTCACGACTGATGAGCTTCGAACACAGCTTCAAAAGATCCTTTTTCTCGATCTTCTCTGTGCCGTATCTGGTAACCCAGTCGATGGCCTTGTCAAACATTCCGCGAAGCACCATGAACCTGATAAGCAAAACTCTGGCATTCCTCGAAAGGCCTTCCGCCTCGGTGTTCTCCAGAAGTTCATCCAGTTCTCTGATGCGGTCGTTGTAGTAATAATAATCCATGAGCTTTGCGCGAAGCTCGTCCCTGTAGTCGGGATCAACGGCTTCCGACATAAGGATATTCCTGTAGCGTTCTTTGTTCTCGTCGCCCAGTTCCTCCGTCTCCGAATGAGACTCGCAGACATAGATATCAAAGCTCAGATTGTCCGTGACGGAAGGAATGATCATTCCCGCAAGTTTTCCGGGTACGATGAGCTTTTCAAGGTCGTAGGTCACGCTCTTTATATAGCGGTTTGACAGCCTGTCTTCAAAAAGCAGGGTGTACTCACGCCCGTAGATGGGCACATAAGCCACACCGTTTTCAATTGGATAAGCGCTCTCCACGGTTTCCCTGCCCCTGTAAAGAATGGCTCTTACGTATTTATCATCATTTACCTGAACCCTTTGAACAAAAAGAATGTCCGCAAGGGCTTTGCACATTTCTTCATCCAAAGTGAAATCGGGAAGCACGAAACGGTAGAGCTTCGCCAGGTCTCTGTTAATGTGGCCCTTAAGCATCTCATCCGTAACAAAGCGTTCCATCCGGTCTCTGTAGTTTTCGTAGACCTCCGGCATCTCGTTCCTTTTGGTCATGACTCTGGCGTAGATGTAGGCCGTATGCTCCCAGTCAAGGCTGCATTCGTAAGAGAAATAGAGGAAGACCATCTTGGGGATGTCATACTCTTTGTTTATGTCGAGTGAGTTTACATAATATTCGTAAAGTTTGGTGATGCGAAGCTCTCTCATGATTGCTTCACGGTACCAGACATAGTATTCTTCGCCGGTCTTGTCGCCGTTTATAAGGATCTCGCAGATGGCACGGACGGTATCGTCATCGGGTGAAACCTCGTAACAGGTCTTAAGAATCTCGTATACGGGCTTCCTGAACTCTTTTTCTTTGGACGCAACGTAAACAAACTGACCGGCAATCTCCGGGGTAATGAGATCGTTCTTTGCGGCGTAGCGCATGATTATGAGTTCAAAACGGCCAAGCTTGGTTAACATCGCAGGGTCTGCGGCGATCACATTGAAGGCTTCGATGTATAAAAACGGGTTACATGACTTAAGCTCCGTGACCTGACGTTCGATGAAGAGCCATTTCTTGGATGGACTGATGGCGTACTCCTCCGAAAGATAAAGCAGGATCCATGCAACCTCGGCGGAAGAAGGGTCCTTAAGGTATATGTTCTCAACCTCTGCGGTAATGTCGTTTACGTAGTTTTCTTCCCGGTTGTAAAGGGTAGTAAGGTAAAGATAATAAGTCCAGGAAGTGGAGTGATAGCGCTTGTTTTCAAGGAATTCGACTTCAACCTGATCCAGGATCCACTTGGCCTCATTGAAGCGTTCCTCCATCATAAGGAGCTGTGCTTTATAAAGCCTTGCAACCGTCATCCTTTCGTTTATCGTAAGCATTCTGTCCACGATCTGCTTGGATTCGGCCACCCAGCGGTCAAGAGTGATCTTTTTAAGCCTGAAGGCTTCAAAATAGGACATGAGGTCAAGCCTTAAGTGCCAAAGTTCCAGATATTTCGAGAAAGTCTGCTTGTCGACCTCGGCTTTGGTGACCATCACCTTGACCGAGAAAGAAGAATAAGGATTCTCGAAAACGATCTCTGCGTAGTTCGTACCCTCATGCAGTTTGGAGGAATCCACGATAAAGCCGTAGTTTAAATAGTTTCCCAGGAAATCATCGTCGGAGATCACGCTCTTTTGAAGCACGATAAAATCGGCATCGACGGAAACGTAGAGTTTGGTGTAGCCCCAGCCGTTTCTGGTGATGTTTATGTACTCTTCGACTTCTCCCTCCGGCTCTCTTATCATGACGGTGTTCTTGTCGCAGATATATTCTATTGCATGCTTTTTGTTGATGGTAAGTAGGAATTCCTCGACATTCTGCTCGTTTCCGTAGTACTTCGAAAGACCGAGATAGTCCTTAAGGAACTGCTTGTCTCCGCCTGTAAAAATGTCCGCAAAATTCTCGGAATAAAAGAGTTTTACCGCCTCTGCCCAGTTGGCTTTGGCAAGGTTGGTGAAGTGGAAAAGGTTTCTGATGTTACCAAGACTCGATTCGATGATCTTTGACTGAATCGAAACCGTGTATGGAAGATAGTACTCTCCCTGATTGGAAATTATATAGATCTCACCCTGAACCACGTCTCCCTCTTCGAGGCCGATGGCGGAAAACGTATAGCCGATCTCCTGCGTCTGCCCCGAAAAGGAATCCGTGATCAGTTGTAATCTTAAATCGTGTGAATAAACATGTCCCTCGGTAAGTTTCTTACCCGTACCGGACACAAAGAAGCTGCCCGTATAAACGTCGCCCGGGCATAAGGAAAGTTCGATCTTGGGTGAGGAAATATCCAGCGAACCCTTTTCGTAATCAAATTTTCCGCTTAAAATCCGTTCTACAGTGTCCCTCATAAAACATCCGCCACATGCTTATTGGCAAACAAAGTTTACCGAGAATAATTGTAGCATAAAAAAGGGAGAATTTATACACATAAATCGTAGTTTTTTATTTCTCTGTGAGTTTAAGAAGTATGTCATTGCTTCTCTGGATGAAGCGGGTCATTTCTTCGGCTTCGAGAGGCGCCTGCTGGATCTTTGCAAGATCGTAGAGCTGCTCCGCAAACATCGAAACATCCTCGTCCTTGTGGGCCGAAATGTACTCAACGAGAGGATGGTTTGCATTAAGCACCAGGGTCTCGCCGTCACCCGCAAACACGGATGCATCCATACCGGGCATGGAGTACATCTTCATCATGTCGTGCATACGGCGTGAATCCTCCGAAAGAGTAAGCACGGAAGCGATCTTTTTGTTCTTAAGCTTTTCAACCTTAAGAGCGAGTTTGTCGTTCTTAAGTGCCTTGGTGAAGACGGGCTTAAGTTCTTCCGCCTGCTTGTCAAGTTCCTCCTGAGCCTTCTTGGAAGTCTTGTTCTTTAAAGAATCCTCAACGTCCGCGTCGATCCTCTTGAACTTGATGTTCTCATTCTTTCTCTCAAGCTGTGAAATGAAGGGCTGGTCGATATTGTGACGAAGAACGACAGCGGTCATCTTGGCCTGCTTGAACATGTTGATGTACTGGCCCTGCTGCTTTTCGTCCGTTACATAGTAGATGACCTTTTCCTTGGGCTCTTCGGTCTTTTCGGCATCTTCGGTCTTTTCGGCTTCTTCCGGCTTCTCTTCGGAAGCGGTATTCTCCGCATCCTTCTTTTCTTCGCCCTCTTCATCGGTGTCGATGGGTTTAACCTCGAGACACTCGGGAAGGGTCATGTACTTTCCGTAAATATCCTTGAAAAGAATGTAATCCGTCATCTTTTCGCAGAATTTGTCGTCCTTTAAGCAGCCGTACTTGATGAACGGGCTGATGTCATCCCAGTATTTCTCGTAATTCTCCTTGTCCGTCTTACACATTCCCGCCAGCTTGTCAGCCACCTTTTTGGTGATGTAATCGGAGATCTTATTTACAAATCCGTCATTTTGCAGAGCAGATCTGGAAACATTCAGAGGCAGGTCCGGACAATCGATGACTCCCTTGAGGAGCATCAAAAATTCCGGGATAACCTCCTTGATGTTATCAGCGATAAATACCTGATTGTTAAAGAGCTTAATGGTTCCTTCAATGGACTCATACTCCATATTGATCTTGGGGAAGTAGAGGATTCCCTTTAAGTTAAAGGGATAGTCCATGTTAAGGTGTATCCAGAAAAGGGGCTCCTTAAAGTCTAAGAATACCTTGCGGTAAAACTCCTTATACTCCTCTTCGGTGCAGTCATTGGGATGCTTGGTCCAAAGGGGGGTTGTATCATTTAAGGGAACGGGTCTCTTCAATATCTTAAGCTTCTCAGTCCTTGGAGATACTTCTACGACCTCTTTTTCACCCTTTTCATTTTCTTTCTCTTCTGTCTTGGCTTCCTCGACTACAGTCTCAATAACGGTATCCGTATCCAGCTTCTCTTCCGGAAGAATGGTTTCATACTCCGGCTCGGCATTGGTTCTGGAAAGGAAAATGGGCACCGGCATAAATCCGCAGTACTTCTCCAGCACTTCTCTTGCCCTGTACTCGTTGGCAAACTCAACGCACTCCTCACTTAAGAAGAGGGTGATCTTGGTTCCTACTTCCGTGCGGTCTCCCTCCTCGATGGAGTACTCAGTGCCGCCGTCGCACTCCCAGTGAACAGCCTTGGCTCCTTCCTTATAGGAAAGGGTATCGATATGTACTTCATCAGCTACCATAAATGCTGAGTAAAATCCCAATCCGAAATGACCGATGATCTGGTCTTCGTTAGTCTTGTCCTTGTACTTCTCAAGGAAGTCGGTAGCTCCCGAAAATGCTATCTGTGTAATGTACTCCTCAACTTCCTCGGCAGTCATTCCCAGACCTGTATCTATAACCTGAATGGTCTTATCTTCCGGGCTTACGATGATCTCGATCTTCTCTTTATAATCGTCGGGAAGGGTATATTCTCCCATCATGTCAAGCTTCTTTAACTTGGTCACCGCATCGCAGCCGTTGGATACCAGCTCACGCATGAAAATATCATGGTCTGAGTAAAGCCATTTTTTAATTATAGGAAATATATTCTCACTGTTTATTGATAATGATCCTTTTTTTGCAGCCATTGCAATCACTCCTTCTACTTTATTGCAATACATATCTTAAACCCCCGATATTACAATGTCAAGGATTTTTTAGCACTCGTTAAAGAAGAGTGCTAATAAGACATCAGGCCCGCTTTAAGATCATATATAAGGTCAGGAGCAGAGCTCCCCCGGCACCTCCGATGGAACCGTAAAAGACGGGTTTGTCCGCCATCCATCGCACAA
>JAEEGK010020228.1_pt1 | contig 14176 bp, 11 predicted proteins | sample 8958771 | NCBI WGS metagenome assembly JAEEGK01 (sample SAMN16246547, study PRJNA631951) | gut metagenome | biome: gut microbiome; feature: rumen; material: SC-attached | host: Bos | place: Iran: Karaj | collected 2018-10
CAACCCGAGTATAAATCGGCCCGCACCATCATTGACTTGCCGGCCGAAGTCACCGCGAAGGGAGGTTCCCTGCTGCTGGGCGTCGGCCCCAGGCCGGACGGTCTGATCGAGGAAGAAGCGACCCGCCGCCTGCGGGAAGTGGGCGAATGGCTGGGCCGATGCGGAAAGGCCATCTACGCCACCCGCAACACCCCGAACTACAACGATGGCAACATCTGGTTCACGGCCGACAAGGACGGAAAGACCCTCTACGCCATCTATGCCCTGCCGGAAGGTGAGGAACTCCCCGCCACCCTCGAATGGACCGGCAACATCCCCCAGGGCGCCGTCACCATCCTGAACAACGGGAAGAAGGCCTCCTGCTCGGTCAAAAACGGCAAAGTAACCCTCTCCCTGAAAGGAAAGCTAAAGAACGAGCCCGTCGCCCTCGCCTTCCAAATCAACAAGTAACAGTATCATCCGTCATTCCCGTCCCAGGTCAGACAGAGTTACGTCGCCGGTCAGATCGAATACCATCCCCGACCTGCGTCTTTATTTCTGTAATTTGGCTTTAACGGCGTAGTAGCTGCTGCGGGAGGAGAAGCCGGAGGCCTCGACGATCTCCGTCAGGGAGGCGGCGGGGTGCTCGGTGCGGTAGGCATCGGCATAATTCAGACGCAGCGTGTTTACGTAGGTGAAGAAGCCGCCGAGGCGGGTCTTGAAGACGCCGGCGACGTAGGTGCGGTTGTAGCCGCAGCGGGTGGCGACGTCCTGCACGGTGAGGTGCGGTTCCAGGAAGGCTTCCTGCTCCTCGACCACCTTGCGGATGGCGGCGCCGATGGCTCGCGTCTTGGCGGGGGAAAGATTGTAGGAATAGACCTGCGCGGTGTCATCGGCCTCGGCATCGGCCGAAGCCTCTTCCTCCGCCGGTTCCTGATGGCGATGAGGGTGCAGGGCCGATATGAGCAGCACAACAGAAAAAACCGACATCAGTATTTCCAGCAAACCCATCACGATACGGCTGTCTGCAAGGGCGGCAATCCAGAGAAGGGAAACCGTAGTCATCAACAGCCCCACCATCCTGCGGGCGAAGGTGACCGGGAAGTCCTGGGGGTTGGAGTACTCGGCCGGATCCAGGCGCGCCACCCAGCGGAGCACCACGGTGACCGCGAAGACGCAGAAACCCGTCATCAGAATGCCCAAACCGTAGATGATAAAATAGCCGATCCTATAGTTGCTCACGCGGTCTCCCCCGATCAAGGCGATCGTCGGTCCCGTAAGCAGGGCCAGCAGGGCGATGATGCCGATGATGACCGTGGGCCGACGCCACTTGCGCCAATGCTTCACCGTGGCGAAGTAGGAGAAGAGCATGATCGAAAGCAGGTAGATCGAAACCGGCAGAAAATAGGCTTTCGCAAGGAGCCATGCGCCTCTATAGGAAGGCAGGACGGCGCACGGGATCAGCAACAGCGAAACAAGGTAGATGATGGTCATCGACCGGCGTCCCGGATAATAGTAGTCCGGATGACGGTCGTACGGGTGGCACATGTGGAACCAGCGCACTACCGCTATCATGACACAGACGACCACAAACACGGCCGTCATCGATCCGAAAAAATATTCTTCTGCCGATAGCATAAGACCGCAAAGATACGCAAAATTTAACGGATTTGGACAGAATTAACCCATCTGGACAGCCAAATTAACGTATCTGGACAAGTCTTAACTCCCGCTTGAAGTACCTTTGCGCCCCGTATGGAAAAAGAGACCATCCTGTTCCTGAGCCTGTTCGGCATCGCTGTCGCGGTGCTGGTGGCGTTGGCATTTCTCACGGGCGGCAAGGCCTGGCGGGAGATGGAGGCCGATGAAAAGAAAACCAACAATAACGATACATGGAAAATAAAAAAGTAGTGTACGAATCCCCCGCGACCATCGTCGTGGAGGTAAAAATGGAAGGACATATCCTTCAAGCCAGCCGTACAGACGACTACGGCTATGAAATGAATCTGGATGACTTGTTAAACGGATAGGAGGAGATAGAAATGAAAAGAATCATCGCAGCACTCTGTGCCCTTATAGTATTCAGCGCCATCACGGCGAAGGCCGACAACTTGGAAATCCAGTGGGATCCCTACGATTGTGTCCACTATGTCAACATCCCGGCCAACGGCGGCACCCACAACCTAACCCTCACAGAGGAGCAGCTGGCCGGTTGGAAATCCTTCAAAGTGTATGATGACGGAGGAAAGGACGGGGACTACAAACCCAGCTCCTGGGAATTCCTCTATATCGTCGTTCCCGAAGGCTACGTGCTCCATCTGTCGGGTACCATGACGGCATGCAACGGAGACTACATGGACATCTATGACGGAGAACGTAATAAAAGCACTTCTGTAAGATATAGTAACCCTTATTCCGGCGAGCCGCTCAACATCAACACCGTCTCCAGCGGCAATAGCATGACGATCGAGTTCTACGGGTGGTACCAGGATGAGTCTTACGCCGGTCTCGACTTCACCGTGACCGTTACCGAGCCCAATACCCAGCACAAGGTCTCCGTATCGCCCGTTACGGGAGGCAGCATGGTTGCCGACAAGAGCACGGCGAAAGTGGGCGAGAAGATCACGGTAACGGCAACTCCTTCGGAAGGACGGGTTCTCAGTAAAATCCTCGTTTACGACAACAAATCCAAAACCATCGAACACATTGACCTCAACTGGGAGGGACCTTTCTTCAACACGGCCTCGTTCCCCATGCACTACACCGACATTACCATCTGCCCGGTATTCAGTACGGACCTGAGCAACGTTTATATTAACATGCCCAAGAGCGGCAGCAAGTCGGTTGATATTCCTTCGTTCATAAGGACGCTCCATGTCTATGACGACGGCGGTGAGAACCATTCTTCCAGCGAAGGTGCCGACGGGACCCTTACCCTTACAGCCCCGGAGGGTTATCATCTGAGAGTTGAAGGCTACATCTACTCCTCCCAGGATAATATGCTATACGTCTATGACGGAACCGACTGCAATGGCACATTACTGTATAGACTGTTCTGTAGGCGGGAGTACAACAACAAACATTATCCGACTTCCCCGGAATACAATATCATAAGCCACGGCCGAAGCATTACGCTTCAATACACCAAAAAGGTTACCGACAGCTACGAAGGCCTCAACCTCATCATCTCGTTCGTCCCTACTATCACAATAGCTCCCACCAAGCACGGAATAATCTCCGTCAAGGATGACAAGACGTATGCCGTCGTAGGCGATAAAGTCACGTTCAATGCATATCCGGAGGATCCTTATACTAATGACGTAACGAGCTATACCGATGACTATGGGAACCACATCCTTAAAGCAAGTTACGGGAACACATTTGAATTCGTGATGCCGGAAACGCCTGTCACCCTTTATGCAACCTATGTACCCGAACCGAGATATTTTGAATATTCCAATTCAGAGTACACGATCAAAAACGCGTTAGGATGGGACGTATTCTGCGACCTGTTGGAAGAAAATGAAAAGGGCTACTTCACCGGCAAGACCGTAAATCTGAAGGGCAACATAGTCATCTCACGCATGGCGGGCAGCAGCAAGCATGATTTCACCGGCACCTTCAACGGAAACAAATATGAGATAACTTTCAACCACACCGCCACAGAGGCTTATACCGCACCCTTCCGCTACGTGGACGGAGCCACGATTAAGAATCTGTACGTTAAAGGTACCATCAACACATCGGCCAAGTACGCCGCCGGCTTCATTGCCGCCCAGTACGGCGCCACTACCATCGAAAACTGCCGTTCCAGCATTATCATCAACAGCAGCGTCAACGGCGACGGCACGCACGGCGGATTCGTGGGCTTTAGCAACTCCGGTAACGACCAATCCCTCACCATCGAGGGCTGCCTCTTCAACGGCAAGTTACTGGGTGAACAGACCACCTGTTGCGGCGGCTTCGTCGGCTGGGCAGGCCATACCGTCGACATCCGCTACTCCCTCTTCAATCCTTCCGAGATTACCGTAAGCGACACGGAAAGCGCCAGCTTCGCCCGCTATAAAAACGGCAAACTCAACCTCCAGCACGCATACTGCATTACACCCCTGGGCGATAAGCAGTGCGGCGATTTCTTCGTAACTGACAAATTTAACAACCTCGGCACAAGTGGACGGACGTACGACGCCACAGCCATTGACAGCTACGAGAACTGCCTTAAGTGGGATGGAAAATACTACTCAGATAAAGTAGGTTTAACCCTTGAGCTATGCATGTTCTTCGGCACCACGAAGTATATTACTTCTTTCTACTGGAGCGCCTCGGACCTCAAGCTTCCCGATGGAGCCCAGGCCTATACGGTAGCGGAAGGCGAAAGCGGCATGGAGTTCTACCGCATTGGTACGGAGGGTAACGTGATCCCGAAAGGGACGGCCGTGGTCATTCTCTCCGACAAGTATCAAATCCTGCTCACGAGACTGGACGAGGCAAACGTAACCGTCGGCCCCAACGACCTGCAGGGTTCTGACACGGATGTGGACAACAGCGAACATGACAAGTATGTACTGACCAAGTTCAGCAGCAACGATTGGGGATTCTACAAATATTACCAAAACACCATTCCCGCAGGAAAAGCATATATCCCTGCAAAATAACATAGAAGAACATGAAAAAGAATATTACCATACTGATGATGGCTCTCGCGAGCCTGATGGCCTGCCAGAAGGCGGAGGTGCTGGTTCAGGAAAAGGAACCCGTACTGCCGGCCGAGGAGGAAGTGGCCAGCTATACACTCACCGTGAAGGCCCAGAAGGAGAGCGACACCAAGGGTCTGAACCTGGAAGGCACCGCCCTGCGCACGCTCTGGAAAAGCGGTGAGAAGGTGGCCGTTTACAAAGGCAACAGCTACCTGGGAGACCTGGATGTGACTCCGGACGCAGGCAACGCCGGGCTGGCCACGCTGAGCGGCAGCGTAACCGGATCTCTCGCCGCAAACGACCAGCTGACCCTGCTCTTCCCCCACAAAACGTGGGACTACACCGGACAGAACGGCGTGCTGCTGCAGGCCGATGGGTCCATCGAAAAGAATTACGACTATGCCAAGGCCGAGGTGACCGTGACCGCCATCAGCGGAGACGAACTGGTGGTGGACGGCAACGCCCACTTCCTGACCGAGCAGAGCATCTACCGCATCAGCTTCACGGCTGGCGGTAGCCCGCTGGCCGTCAAGAACATGACACTCTCGACCAAAAAGGGCAAGCTGGTGCGCAGCATGGTGCTGGGCGGAGAGACCACCTACGGTGATCTTACCGTGGACATGACCGGGACATCGGCCGATCTGGACGGCGGTCTCATCTGCATCGCCGTCCGCAACGAGGACACCACCGAGCAGACCTACAACTTTACCGTGACCGATGCGGACGGCAAGGCCTACATTGCCTCCAAGGACATCCCCGCCGCAGCCTTCAGCTACAAATTCCTGGGCATCAAGGACGTCCCCGCAACCCAGCTGAAATTACCGAAAAAAGACATGGGCGGCAGTATTTACCTTGTAGCAAAATAATAAGCCCTCACGTTGCAAAGAGATGCGGCGCGAATTCCCAATCATGACGGAATCCGCGCCGCAATTCGTTCACAACGGGAGAAATGCGTATCTTTGCGGTACTATGAATCCGAAATTTGTACTGGTTAGCAAGGCGGGGGAACCGCAGGTAGGCAGGTTTGTCTATGGCATGGTGGGGCAGCACCGGGAACTGGTGGACTGGTTCCGGGACCGGTGCGGCTACTGCAAGGTGCACGGCGGAGGCTGGTACGAAAAGGACGACGTACACCGGACCATGACCCTCTTCGGGGACTCCGGGGATTACGGCAGCCCTCAGCTCGCCTTTCTGAACTGCATCCCCGAAGAATTACGGGGCTACAAGTTCATCTGGCGGCCGGGGTGGAACCTGCCGGGAAACGAACTGGACCTGGAAGGCGTTACCTGGATTTAGCCGACAGTTTGCGGAACTCCGCCTGCGCGCGGGCCATGTCGCGTTGGAAATCGGCCGATACCGGGTTGATCTGCGACATCAGCAGGGCACAGGCCCAGGCCCGGATGGTATGGCCGGAAGGGCATGACGGAGTGATCAGGGTCGGGCATGGCGCAGGTCAGGTGGTTTTGTGCCGCAGGTGAAGGTGATTACCGTCGCAAGTCTGCGTTTTTTGACTGAACAGGGACGCAAATCGGCCTCTGGTGCATTCTAACGTCGCGGGTCAGGCGATTTTTGCGGACCGGGGACGCTACTCCGTCGGACCGGCGACACAATTACATTTGACCGGCGACGTTACCGCTCAACCAACGCACAAGCAGAAGCCCTGAACACCAAAACAAGGCATTCAGGGCTAAACTTAACTGCTTACAGTTTGTTCACACGGAAAAATCCCGGTGAGCCTATTTAAAGGGGGCTCCCGCCCCCTTACAGCATGTAACCAAGGGTTTTCAGCATCGATTCTGATGTCTGCTCCTCTGCGAACACGGACGTAATCAAGTTACCGTCCTTGTCGCGGTCGATGAGGATGTGCCTGGGAGAAGGCATGAGGCAGTGCTTGATGCCGCCGAAGCCGGAAAGGGCTTCCTGGTAGGCGCCGGTGTGGAAGAAGCCGATGTACAGGTTCTCCCGGCGGCTGCGGATCGTGGGCAGGAAGATGGCGTTGGCGTGGTAGTCGGCGTTGTAGAAGTCCTGGCTGTCGCAGGTGAGGCCGCCCAGGAACACGCGCTGGTACTCGTCGTTCCACTTGTTGATGGGCAGGAGGATGAAGCGCTGGTTCAGGCCCCAGGTATCCGGCAGGCAGGTCATGAAGGAGTTGTCGATCATGTACCACTTCTCGCGGTCGTTCTGCTGCTTGATATCCAGGATCTTGAAGATGGTGGCGCCGCTCTCGCCCACGGTGAAGCTGCCGAACTCGGTGAAGATATCCGGTTCCTGCACGCCCATGGAGTTGCAGGTGACTTTGATCTGGTTGATGATTTCCTCCACCATGTACTCGTAGTCGAAATCCTGGGCCAGGGAGGTCTTGTTGGGAAGACCGCCGCCGATATTGAGGCTGTCCAGTTCCGGGCAGATGGCCTTGAGTTCGCAGTACACGCGCACGCACTTGGAAAGTTCGTTCCAGTAGTAGGCGGTGTCGCGGATACCCGTGTTGATGAAGAAGTGGAGCATCTTCAGGTGGAAGTTCGGGTATTTGGCCACGGTGTCCTTGTAGAACTTGACGATATCCGAGTAACGGATACCCAGGCGGGAGGTATAGAAATCGAAGTTGGGCTCTTCCTCGGAGGCGATGCGGATACCCATCATCGTGTCCTCCTGGATGAGGTTGGCCAGGTCTTCGAACTCGTTCTTGTTGTCCAGCACGGGAATGATGTTCTGCCAGCCTTCCTTGCGCATCTTGGCGATGTTCTGGATGTACTGGGGACGCTTGAAGCCGTTGCAGATGATGAACAGCTCCTCCTTGTTCACGGAACCGTCGCGCTGCAGGGCCTCGATGAGGTCCAGGTCGTAGGCCGATGAAGTCTCCAGGTGGATGTCGTTCTTGAGGGCCTCGTGCACCACGAAGGCGAACTGCGAACTCTTGGTGCAGTAGCTGTAGTGATACTCGCCCTGGTAGTCGGCCTTGGCCATGGCCACCTTGAACAGACGTTTGGCACGCTGGATCTGGGAAGAGATCTTGGGAAGGTAGGTAAGCTTCAGCGGGGTGCCGTATTTCTCAATGATCTCCATGAGGTCGATGTCGTTGAACAGCAGGTTGCCGTCCGCCACCATGAATTCGTCCTGCGGGAAATCGAAAGTCTGGTCAATAAGGTCGATGTACTTGTTCTTCATTCCTAATATTAACTGTCCGATAAAAACGTGCAAATTTACGTGCAAACCGAGAGAAAAGCAAAAAAAGTGTTAATTTTGTAAGAATGAAATGGGGAAAAAGCATATGGTATTTTCTGGCTGTCACGGCCGCAGTGGCCTGCAGCACCACCCGTGCCCTCTCCCCCGACGAATTCCTGCTGCGCAAAACCAGCGTAAAAGTAGATGACAACAGCTTCGACGCCGGCTCCCTGAACTCTTACGTCGTACAGAAGCCCAACGCCTACATCCTGGGCGTGAACCCCATGCTGTACGTGTACAACTGGGCCGGAGACGGAGACAGCGGATTCCAGCGTTTCCTGCGCCGGATCGGCACGCAGCCCGTAGTGTATAACCCCGCCAAGGTGGAGGAAAGCGTCAATGCCATGGCCAGCCATCTGCACTACATGGGCTACTACGGCTCCAAGGTAGAGAGCGACATCGAAGTAAAAGGCCGACAAGTGTACGTAGCCTACTACGTCACCCTGGGCAAGCGCTATACCATCAGCGCCATCGACTACGAAATCCCCACCTACGGCACCTTCAAGCAAGATTTCGAGGCCGATCTTCCCTCCTCCACCCTCAAAGCCGGAGACTACCTCTCCGAGCAGACCCTGGAGGCCGAGGCCGAGCGTTCGGCCCAGTTCTTCCGCAACCGCGGGTACTTCGGCTTCACCAAGAGCTACTACGCCTTCGAGGCCGATACGGTCGGAGGCGACGGCACCGCGCGCCTGAAGATGTCCATCCGGGACTACGCCCTCGGCGACGATCCCTCATCGGCCCAGGAGCATAAGAAATTCACCATCGGCCGCGTGAGCATCGCGCACCCCGAGGAGCTCAGGATCCGCCCCAGCGTGCTGGAGAACCTGAACATGCTGCGTCCCGGCCAGCCCTATACGGAGAAGGCCATCAACGACACCTACACCCGTTTCTCCAGCGTAAGCATGCTCAGCGGCGTCAACATCAACCTGGATCCCGTCTCGGAAGACAAGGTGGACGCCCGCATCAACCTGCGCAATTCGGGCCTGCAGGGCTTCAAGACCAATCTGGAGGCGTCCGTGAACTCGACGGGGCTCATCGGCCTGTCCCCTCAGCTGAATTACTATCACAAGAACCTGTTCCATGGCGGCGAGCTGCTGAACCTCGGCCTCAAGGGCAACTTCCAGTTCAAGCCCAGGGATGACGCTTCCTCGACGGAGGTGAGCGTGTCCACCAGCATCCGCTTCCCCAAGTTCATCGGCCTGCCCAACCGCATCTTCAAGGGCCCCTACATCCCCCGCACAGAGGTTTCCCTGGCGTACAATTACCAGAACCGGCCGGAGTACCGCCGCACGGTGATTTCGTCGGCCTTTACCTATAGCGGACGCTTCAGCGAGCGTCTGTTCTACCAGTTCTCCCCCGTCAGGGCCAACATCAACCACATCTACAATATCAGCGAGGAGTTCGCAGAGTCCATGGGAAGCAACATCTACCTGATGATGCTGTACTCCGACAGCTTCGACATGGGTGTCAGCGGCATGCTGTACTACACCACCGACGCATCGGCCATTCCCACCCGCTCCTGTCACTACGCGCGCCTCAGCGTGGACGTTTCCGGCAACGTGATCAGCCTGTTCAACAAGGCCATGCGCGTCCGGGAGTACGAAGACGGCACCTGCGAGCACCTGCTCTGGGATACGCCTTACGCCCAGTACGTGCGCGCAGAACTCACCCTGGGCAAGACCATCCGTTTCGGCAACCAGCTGCCGCAGGCGCTGGCCCTCCGCTTCCTGGCGGGCGCCGGTTACGGATACGGGAACTCCACTTCCGTTCCCATCGACAAGCTGTTCTATAGCGGCGGTTCCACCTCCATGCGAGGCTGGCAGGCCCGTACGCTGGGCCCCGGTACCAATACGGAACTGGCCGAATACTTTATCATCCCCACCCAGCTGGGTGACATGAAGCTGGAAGCCAATGTGGAATACCGTTTCCCGCTGGCCTGGAAGTTCGAAGGCGCCCTGTTCGTGGACGCCGGTAACATCTGGGACTTCGCCCCGAGGGGCCAGGACGACGCCTTCTCCTTCGACAGCATCGCCCTGGACTGGGGTCTGGGCCTGCGCCTGAACATGGACTTCATCCTGCTGCGCCTGGACGCCGGCTTCCGCATCCATGACCCCGGCCGCGACGCCGCCCACCGCTGGATTGCCCCCGCCAACTGGCTGGACGGCAACGCAGCCATCCATTTTGGCGTTGGTTATCCGTTCTAGTATGATTACTCAAGCTGAAATTAGATTTATCAAGTCCCTGTCGCAGAAGAAGTTCCGCGACGAGAGCGGGCTGTTCGTAGTGGAAGGGGAAAAGATGGTGGCCGAGGCCCTCAAGTCCCGTTTCCAGGTAGAGAAAGTGCTCCGCCGGGACGAGATCGGCGAGGCGGCCATGTCCCGCATTTCGGGGCTTTCCTCCCCTTCTCCGGCGCTGGCGCTGGTCCATCGGCCGTCAGACCTTGAGGAGGCGAAGCTGCCCTCGAAGGGCCTTTTCCTGGCACTGGACGGCATCCGCGACCCCGGCAACCTGGGCACCATCCTGCGCATCGCGGACTGGTTCGGCATCAACGCGGTGTACGCTTCCCCGGACACGGTGGACCTCTTCAATCCCAAGGTAGTCCAGGCTACGATGGGAGCCATTTTCCGCGTGCGTTTCCACTATACGGACATCCCGGCCCTCTGCCGCAAGGCCGTCGCCGCCGGAGGAAAGGTGTACGGCACCTTCCTGGACGGAGAGAATATGTATCGGAAGAAACTGGACAACGGCACCGCTGCTCCTTCTATTATAGTAATAGGTAACGAGGCCAACGGCATCTCTGCCGCAACGGGCGCCTGCGTAAGCGACCGCCTCTACATCCCCCCGTATCCGGCCGACGATCCCGGTTCCGAATCCCTGAACGCAGCCGTCGCCACGGCCGTCACCGTCGCCGAATTCCGCCGCTTAGCTTAGCTTGACAAGGACATAGTCCTTTTCGGCAACCTTTTCCTTGAAATCGGTCTGGGCCAGTTGGACGCCCAGGTATCGCTGTGCCTCTTCGGGGATGTGCACGGTAATTTCCTGCGTATGGCCGAAGTTCGCGATGACCAGGAAGGATTCGTGTCCCCAGGCGCGTGCAAAGGCGAAATGGCGGTCCGGATCGAAGCCCGCGCCCTGGCAATAACACAGGTCATAGGTCTTGCCCTGCGCGAAAGCCGGATGCTTGGACCAGAAGAGGATGTCCTCGTAACGGGCCAGGACCTTCGGGTCCGGATGCTCCAGCGCCGGCACCTTGCACCAGTCGAAGATGGAAGTGCGGCCGTCCAGCCCGCTGAAGCCTTCTTTCTGCATGCCCCTCTCCCCTCCTTCCTGGCCGAAGTACAGCAGGAAAGGAGCGTCGTTCAGCAGCAGCGACACCGCCAGTGCGGCGTACCCGTTCTGCGCCTTCTTGCAGAAGAAATCGGACGCGAGGCGCTGCTCGTCGTGGTTCTCCAGGAAGTTGAGCATATGGGGCTGCAAACCGCCCAGGAACTGCCAGGAAGCCGTAATTCCCCGGGCCGATGCCGCGTCGCACGTGACCGCGCGCAACGTATCGTACAGGCCGGACTTGTCGTAGAGATAGTCGAAGCCGACCTCCTCCACATACATACGGTATTTTTCCTTTTCGTACACCTCCGCGATGAACTGCACCTTCGGGTACAGGTTCTTCACGATGGTGATGAGCCACTGCATGAAAGCGGGCGGCACCAGCTCCACCATGTCGCAGCGGAAGCCGTCCACGCCCATCCCGGCCCAGTAGAGCACGATGTCGCGCATCTTGTCCCAGGTAGGCGTATGCGTGTCGCAGTAGTTCAGCTTCACCGTCTCGTACCAGTCGTTGACGGACGGGGCCGGTGTAAACGCATTGCCCGAAGCCCGCGCCGGCAGCTCGCTGTAGCTGAAAGCGCCCACCGGCAGCGTGAGCGGCACCCCGGGATAGTAATAGAAATCGTTCTCCGGTTTCCAATGCACGGACTTGTCGTCCTTCAGGCCGAAGTTCACGTTCTCCCGCGCCACGTGGTTGGGCACAAAGTCTATGATGAGCTTCAGACCCGCCGCATGCACGCGCTCCACCAGCGCGCGGAACTCCTCCATCCGGGCCGAGGGCTTATCGGCCATATAAGGGTTCACGTCGTAGTAGTCGGTGATGGCGTAGGGAGAGCCGGCGTCGCCCTTGACCACCTTCTCGGGGTTCTCTCCCCAGCGGGTGGCATGGCGGATGACGCCCGTGAGCCACACAGCGTCCATTCCCAGCGTTTCCTTGATATAGCGGAGGGATTTCTCGTCAATTCCGGAAAAACGGCCGTTTCCCCACAGGCGGGGCAACAGCTGATAGATGAGCTGTTTCATTACTGCAGTTGGGCAATGAGCGAATCCATAGCCTTGATACGGGTATGGATGGCCTCTTTCATTTTTTCAACGGCCTCGTCGAAGCTCAGGTCCTCGTCCATGTTGATCATGAAGTTGTTCTCTTCCGTGCCGAAGGGATTGGGATAAGGCGGGCCCCAGAGGTCGAAGTTCTCTTTCTCGGCGCTGCGGATCCAGGCGGCCTGCCGGTCGATGTACTCGTCGATGTCCTCAAAACGAGGGCGCAGGTAGTCCCAGCGGGCCTGCATGCGCTTGCGGAAGTTCGTCTGCGGGAACAGATGGAAGTAATAGAGGGAACTCTTCAGACGAAGCTGGGGGGCGGCGTCGGGCGTATGGAACGTAGCGTAGTCAAAGTCCCAGACCGGTCCGGCGTACATCTTTCCGTCCCGGATATAGAAATAGCAGCTCTTAGGGTGGCGTACCTCGGCGTTGTAGCAAACTTCGTTCACCAGGTACCAGTCACAGAAGCTGTTCAGGTCAATCTTGTTGAGCCAGTTGCCCGTAGGGGCATGGTAGATGGCATCCTCACAGTCCTGCAGGGCAAACAGGCTGGCATCCCTGAGGTAGGAGATCCAGTAGTATTCGGGATAGTCGTCCTTGTCCGGGTACTTGAGGGTGACGGGGACATCGGCCTCCTTCCATTCTCCGCCGGAGAAGGCGTGGCAGTAGGCGGTGTAGTCGGCCGTCAGCTTGTCGGAGGTGTCGTAGGAATAGAGATAGTCGGCATCGAAATGGGAGCCTTCCACGCGGATTTTCTCTCCCAGCCAGTACATGCCCTGATAAGTGGGAACGCTGTCTTCGACCGTCGGGTCGTTCAGGTACAGCTTCACGAAGATGCCGGAGGGCGTCCATTCGAGCGACGTGCGGCGGGCCATTTCGAACGCCACATCGTTGCGCAGGTGCGTACGGTCCATCCAGTTCGCCAGGAGCACCCAGCGGGACGTCTTGCCCGTGCCGATGAGATTGGCTTTGTGATTGAGCTTGAGGGCGTAGGGTTTCTTGGGATAGGATTCCCAGGTGGTGTTTCCCCTGCCCTTGATCTTGAGGCTGTCGGCCTCATAGACGACACTGTCCTTGCCGTTGACCCGCACCTCGATGCGAATGGTGGAAAGCTCCACCCATTCGTCCTTTCCGTCGATGGGTTTGGGCGTGGTGATGTACACGCACGGCAGGGAGTCGATCTTTTCCGGAATCACCATCGGCTTATCCGGAAGGGGTTCGGAGTTATTAACGATGGACTCCTGCCGACAGGCTCCGAGGATGGAACCTGCCAACAGGAGTATCATCGATATACGAACCCGGGGGTTCATAAGGATTTACCAGTTAAGGATCTTCTTGAAGTCGTAGGCTTCAGGGTTGGCGACGTACTTCTTGGCAGCCTCATAGTCAGCTTCGGTGATGAAGTGGCAGATGTGGTTGAAGTAGTTCTGGGAGGTGCCACCCTCGATGTCCACGCGGCGCGGAGGGATCTTGCCCTCGGCGTTCTGCAGATCCTTCAGGTACAGCGGGTGAGCGGTACCGAAAGCGTCCACATACACCATGCAGCCGGTCTCGCCCTTGGAGAAGAGCTCGTAGGCGCCCATGGCCAGCTCGGTGCAGTAGGTGAGGTCGAAAGCGATAGGATCCTGGCAGCGGACATCGTAGCCGATCTCCACGGGACGGGTCTTCACCTTGATGCCGATCTCCTTGAACTTCTTCTCGAGGATGTCGTTGAACAGGACGGCCTTGGAGACCTTACCGAGCTCCGGATGACCGTGCTCGTCGTAGGTCAGGGACACGCCGGCGTTCTTGATTTCCTCGGGGTTCAGGTCGTGGAAGACACCTTCGGCGACGACGACGGTACCGTAAGGGATACCGAGGATGTTACGCTTGAGGATGGCGGACAGGGCCAGGTTCACGATCTTGTCGAGGGT
>JAEEGK010020230.1_pt1 | contig 14175 bp, 9 predicted proteins | sample 8958771 | NCBI WGS metagenome assembly JAEEGK01 (sample SAMN16246547, study PRJNA631951) | gut metagenome | biome: gut microbiome; feature: rumen; material: SC-attached | host: Bos | place: Iran: Karaj | collected 2018-10
ACTACGGTAACGGCAAGTGAAAATGTGTGGTTCTAAAAAGATTAATGGATATATAAGGATATGATTATTAGGAGATATTTCATACTTTCACTATCAGCTCTGATGCTGGCAGGGTGTGCGGGGGATGAGGTGGTAAATAACGGCTCATCTACTGATGAACTTCTGCCTTTACGCCTCGAAGCAACCCTCTCAGGTGATTGTCCTGTAACACGTGCTGTAGGTAGCAAGTTTGAGACTGACGATGTGCTTTATAGTTATGTACAGCATGTATATAAAGATGGAGAAAACTATACCCAGGTAACCGGCATTGAGGCAAGTCTTGTAGAATTTAAAAATCCTACAGTTGATGATAAGACTTATAACTTGACACCTGGTACCGCACTATATTGGGATGATTTCAGTAAATCATCTGATGATGGCGCCAACGATCTACGTATAGATAATCATGGTTTGCGTTCGTACTATGGCTATTGCTTTAATGGCATAGATATTAATAATGTTGCACTTACCGAAAGTACAGGCGTACTCACTTGGTCGGCCAGTACCAACCAGAGTACTGCTGGAATTAAAAACAGCGACTTGTTGTGGTCAACTACACAGACCCCTGTAGAATACAAGCATGCACAGAATAATCACGGTACGCTTACTGTTCCTTACACCCATGCTATGAGTAAGTTTACCATTGTTGTTGAGGCTGGCGATGGCTTTGCATCTACTGATTTGGATAACGCCACGGTAACGCTGCATGATATGAATATAACTGGTACCTTTACAGCACCAACAGGAAAAGTTACCGATACCTCAACAGATATTGTTACGATGTTCGGTAATGGGAAGGATGGAAACCAGCGTATTTTCGAGGCTGTAGTGGTGCCAACAACATCACTTGCAGAAAAAAAGCATCTGGCAACCATTACGATGGCAGGTAATACCTACAAGGTGAATATTTCTTCTAGCATGCTTTCATCATGGGCTACAGGTATTGAAAATGGTGCCAGCAAGAGTGGCGTTAACTATCTGCTCAACGTTACTCTTAAAAAGCAGGCCATCAGCGTGTCTGCTACGCTGGCAGATTGGACTACTGTTACAGCTACAGGTAATGGCGAGATTCAATTTAATCCCGATGTTACGAAAGTAGGTGGCAATGATAATAGCTTGAATGATGGCGACTCGTTTGCATTGTGGATGGCTGAGGATGGTGCTGCTTTTGGTACCACAGCTACAACAAAAGCTGTTTTTAGTAAATCTGAGGATAAGTTTACTAATGAAGATGCCATTTACTGGCCTGACAGAACCACCAAGTTTAAGTTCCGTGCCTTGGCAGAGCAGACGTCAAATCATACACTCCAGGCTGTGACTACTACATCAATAGTTAAGGACACCAATTCGAAGTTGCCCGATTTGCTTTGGGGAACATCAGGAGATGCTGCTATTGCTCCTCGTACTGGCGATGTGCCTTTGACATTTAAGCACGCTTTAAGTAATGTGATTGTTACTTTGGAAACAACTACGGGTGATGCTGCGGTTACACTTGTTGGTGCTTCGGTTACACTTGCCAATCTTAATACCGAGGGTACCATTAATATTGCCGATGCTGAGATAACTTCCAAAACTCCAAGTGATAATGCCTTTACTGGTGTAGTAGATAGTGAAAAACATCAGGTTTCGACGCTGATGGTTCCGCAGGATGTTAATGGAAAGGATATGAAACTGGTTGTAACCATTGATGATGGAACTACAACTGGCACCACTTATTCGCTTTTGTTGAAAGACTGTAAAGATGAAGATGGTAATTATATCACCAAATGGGTTGGCGGTAATAAGTACAATTACACCATTCACCTGGAGAAGGAGGCGATGAAGTTCCGTGCGGTGATAGAAGAATGGAAACCAACTACAGGTAGCGGTGAAGCAAAACTTGATTGGGATTAATAAGATGAAGATAGCTAAATATTTTTATATGACAACGGCAGCCTTGGCGATGGCAATTGCCTTGACATTAGGGGCTTGCTCGGAGGTTGAGGTTGAAAACGGCGGAAAGCAGCAGGGCCTGATGCCTGTGCTGTTTTCGGCAGGTAATATGGATGTTGCCGTTACCCGTGCTTCGGCTGCGTATATGCCGCAGGACAGTAAGTTTGTATGTAAGATGTTCTTCCATGCTGGCCCTAATGATACCGACAGTACAGAATTCTACTCGGCAACCAATCCGCTTACAGTTGATGTGAACATGATGACAGACCAGTTGAAGATTGAAAACGAGTATGGTAATGCCGTCTTCTTGAATAATACTTTCTATTGGCAGAATCGTAAGGACCATGTATTCCTGGCATTAACCGATAATAACCAGCTAAAAGCAGATCCTACATTTACAGGCGACTCAATTGAGTTCGATTTGATTCGTGGTGATAAGGATACGATTGCTCAGCAACCTGATCCTATCCTGGCTTATGAAATAGCCAAACCTTTAGGTGCCACCTCCGAGGCTAATCGTGTAAAGCTGTTCTTTGAGCACCAGTTTGCGCAGGTACAGGTAAACATTATGAATTCGCAGGAAGGTTCGGTTGATATTAAAGATGCTTCTGAGGTTATTTCTGTTGAGTTGTTGGGTGTGGCTCAAAAAGCATATGTTCCCTTTAGTATTCTGCCCAATGGTAAGATTCAAAAGCCTCAAGCCGAAGAGGTTGATATCAATACCGGTAATGATAGCGAATACGGCTCGTCGTTTAGCTTGATTGCTCGAAAAGTGGCTATCCCTGGTTATCTGAAAACATTCGAGGGTATTGCTTTTGGTACGTTGCAGCGTATTCGTGTAACATGGACCGAACCTGGTGGTACTGTTACACATAAAGCCATTGTAAATAGTGTAACAAAAACTACGCTCGAAAGCGGAAAGAAATATATCTATAATATCGAGTTGCGTCGCAGTACCATAGCGCAGGTAATCCCTCAGATTGTTGATTGGAATACAGGTAAAACATATAACACCGAGGGTACTATTAATGATTGATGATGATGAAAAGTAAGATAAATAAAATTATACAACTGTTGCTGATGGCAATCCTCGCGGTGGTTACCACGAGTTGCCGTGAAACCTTCGAGCATCTCTTCTCGGATGATATCGAAGCGGGCGAGGAAGTGATGTTTACCACCTCAATGGCTAATGCTGTTGTAACCCGTTCTGCCCAATCCGATTACGACGAAGCGATGAAGAACTATAAGGTTGTAGATAAAGCTTATGAGTTTAGCATTACGATGCGCTCGAAAGATGGTAATTACGAAAAAACAGGCGAATATACTATTGATGATGATTATGATAATGGTACCTTAAAAGGTACAACAACCCAGCTTTATTGGCCAAGTACTGTGGTAGAATACGGTTTTAAGGCTATTGCTGGTAGTGAGGAATTGTCAGAAACGCAGTCAAATGTAACCGATTGGCTTAAACAAGACCGTTTAGAAGGATTTGGCTACATTAAGAAATGGCAGGGCGACGAGAATACAGGTTCGCCTATCGATAATATTGATGACTTTAACTATCGAACAGCAAAGGATTGGAAGGATCTGAATAGTACAGTTAAGCTGGTTTCAGATGATACTGATTATAAAAAGATTCCACTTTTCCTTAAGCATAAGCGTGCTCGCATTAGTGTAATACTGAAGGCTGGCGAGGGTGTTAGTCGCGAGGCATTACAGGTTGAAAATGCCAAGAAAGATATTTCGGCAACTATTTATTCGTATGGTGATGCTAAACTGGAAATTGCACCGCTAATTTGCAAGGATTCAATTATTTACGATGGTGAAACAAAGTACACTTACACCACTCGTTACGATGCAATTGTAGATCCATACAATTATAATACGAATCCATCATCCGAACTGATAACCAAGATAAACCTTTCGGGTCAGAACTATTCGTTCTACCGTGCCAACGACGAAACAAGTGGTGATGAAAATTATAAACTTGAGCCTGGCAAGCATTTGATTCTTACCGTTACGTTAGGTCGTGGCAGTCGTCAGAACAAGATGTCGGCATATATCCGTGATTGGACTGAAGAGATAAAAACCATTGTCAGCGATGATTATGGTAATGCTGGCGACCCCATCATTATTGATAGCCGCTATAAGTTGATTGCTTTTCTTAAGGATCCAAAGCAGAATAAGGCAGGAAACGTAGCGTCGCTAGCTAAAAATATCAATCTTGACGAATACGCTGATACATCTACTTATAAAGGAACATGGGATAATTATTATAAAGATTGCAAACTAAATTGTACTTTAGATCTTGGTAACTTTGCATTAACCAGTAACTCATGTTTCCTTGATGAACTAGGTGAGGCTGCCAGCTTGCTTAATGGTACCATCCAGATAGGTGGTACGGTAGATGCTGCTATTGCTAACAAGAATAGTGGTTCTATCAGTAACATCAATATTACGGTTAAGGAGCATTCGGGTGCTTATGCAGAGGTGGCTGGTGCTGTGATTACTAATAACGGCACCATCTCTAAGTGCCGCTCTGCGCTTAAAGTGGTTAGTACCGATGCTAATTATGTAGGTGGTATTGCAGCCACATCTACTTCCAACGGCACTAAGGCTGCTGTTATAGATGGCTGTACGGTAACAAGCCGTGTTTCAAGTAGTAATTCTGAAGCCAGGGTAGGTGGTATTGTGGGCCGTGCCGATGGTTATGTTACCAACAATACTTTCGAGTATGGTATAACCTTGCTGCAAACAAGTAACCATAGAAATATTGTTGGTGAGCTGATATCTTCTTATAAGTCTATCGATGGTAATGCTTGGCCCACTATTGCTACATATTCGGGTATGAATAATACGTATTCAAATCCCTATATAGGTGTTATCGATAATGAGGAAGAGCTTAAAAGCGCTTCTGGCATAGGTCGTTACCGCTTGGCCGACGATATTACTGTAAAGGCTTCAACGGGGAAAGATGTGGCTTATGAGTTGGATGGCAATGGTAAGCAGATTACCACAAAAGCCATGATTTTTAATGCGATAACCGGCCATGTGCACGATTTTACTCTTATGTTGGGCGATAACTTGAAATCAGAAATGAAAGATGATGGTACCGATGTGATGGCTCCCTTGGCTTTATTTCTTCATGGTACCGACGCCAAGATTAGTAATGTAAAGGTAAAGATGGCCGATACCGATTTTAAAATCACATCATCTAACCCGGCCGGTTTGGTGGTATGGGTTTATGGTGGTGCTACCGTTAGTGGTTGCGAGGCAAAGGTAAACATTGTATCACAGGCTCCAACCAATAATACTCAAGGTCATAAACTGGCTGGTGGTATTGTGTCGGCAGTTTCGAATGGAACCGTAACCCAGTGTGTGCTGCATAAAGGCAGTACGCTTACTGGCTCAACATCCCAGCAGGCCTATTATGGCGGTATTGTGGGTGGTATTATGCTTAAACAGGATTCTGGCGATAAAGTTGAACTTACCATTACCGACTGCAGTAGTTTTGTAAAACTTGATAACGACGAACACCATGGCAGTATCTTAGGATATGCCAAGAATGGTTCTGCAAATGGTACAGCAGCTAAGGGATGTCAGGGTAACTGGTGGCCTACCGATGCTGATTGCCGTGGTGTGGGAACCTATGTCGAAAGTGTTGAGGCTGCCATCGGTAAACGTAATGCCATTGCACCAACTTCTGATTCAAATTATTAATTACGATGAAATTAAAATATAGATATATCAATATGGCATTAGCCTTGATATTATTATCAGGCTGCGGTTCGCACGATGATGTGCTGAGCCAAGCTGATGACGAGGCTTTGACCATACATGTAGGCTCTGTTACTACAGTCGACATGACTACGGCTGTTACCACCCGTGCCGAAGCGTTAACCGTTCCAGACTGGCTAAACGAAGGTTTGAATAAAGATGGTATGAATATGGTGTACGATCTGGGTGAAAGTGAGCAGTATGCCCTTTTAAAATATGATAATAGTAGCTATAGTATGAATCTGTATGGTACAAATGGCAAAGTTACCGATACACCAGCTAAGTGGCTGGGCAACGGTGCGCATGTGTTCCGTGGGGCTTATGTGCCTGTGAACTTGCGTAATGAGGGTACTACCAAAGCGTACGACGATCTTTGTCAGTACACTTCGCTGCCCCCGAAAAAGGAGATATATGCCACTATCGATAAGATTACCATCCCTACGCAGCATCGCCTGGCTCGTGTGGTAGCATACGTTCTGATAGATGATAAAATTAAGAACGTGAATGGCACGAAAACCAAGCTGAAAGGGTATGCCACCGATCCCAAGGATGCAAAACTGCGTTTTTGCAATGTGGAGGTGCTGGATTATGTTGATACAGATGGTCGCCCGCATTGGACTACTGCTACCAAAGTAACCCCTCATTATCTGAACCACGAGGATATTACCATCTATCAGGAAACTGGAACCAACAATTTCGTATTCCCTACCGATGATAATTATAAGGAGGCTAGCGAAAACAGTAGTAAATACACAGTTGTCTCATACGGCGATTCACCATACTACGATATCATTGTGCGCCCCACCTATACCAAAACTTCTAATAAAGCAATGGTAATGGGCGACGAGTTGGCAGCGAACGACACCGATACCTGTTCCAACAAAATTGATTTTGAACTGACACTCGAAAACGATCTGGAGTACGAGAAGACGTTTAAGTTCGACCTGAATGCCAACGACGAAACGGTGGTTTATCTGCGTGTCAGTCCCGAGAAAATCGACTATAACAGCACTGGTTCACGCCTTTGGAATTTAAATACTTACCATGATAAGTATTATGGCGTTGATAACCCCGATCACGAACTCTCGATGGCAGGCAGCAGTTGGCAGCGTGCCTATACCTATCGCGATTATAACGCTACAGTTGCCGATGGTAAAGAGTATAAATATCAGTATATCTCAGATGGTGCAGAGTTTATTGCCAAGTTAAAGCAAGCTACCGAAAAGGGCGACTGTAAAGGCAAATATTTTGTTTTGCTAAAGGATATCACCATATCTCTGGCTGATTTCCCCACCGCGTTGGTTGGGCATCTCGATGGCATGGGGCATACCATAACAGTTGTGCCTGATGACACTCGTAACTGGTTGTACAGTAGTTTAAATGCAGGATGGAATTCTGAGATATTCAATGTAACCATCACGGGCGGTGTACTCTTCGAAACGCAACCCACTAACGCACATGTAAAGAATTGCTGGAATGATGGTAGTTCTGTAGGTGATGTTACTCCCGACCTTGTTCCATATAAAAACTAAGTATATATGAAGATAAGAAACACGATATATCTGATAACTGCCTCTGTGTTTGCGGCCTGTACAGCCGAAGATATCAGCTGGCAGCTTACTCCCCAACAGGAGGGCTTGATAGGGCAGGGTATTAGCTTTAGTGCCACCATGGCCGACCCGTTTGTTACCCGCACCACCTATCATCATGATGGCTCGTTTAACGAGGGCGACCAGATGCGTATTTTCCGTCAGTATGCTAATACCGATGGTACAACGTTTGATGAGGACGGCGAGATATTCCGTACCTATTATTACAAAATGAACTACGCCACAGGTACTGCCTTGTCGCTTAATAACGACTGGTTGCCGGCTTATGATAAATTAAATACACAGAAATCCGATGTGCCTGGCACTACAAAGCTTCAGACTTCAGCCGATTCGCTGACATGGGAGGATGGACGTGTTGTGCGTTTCCGTGCGTGGGGGCGCAGTAATCTGTCGGGTGCCCTTTCGGCATCAACAAATACCGCAGCCCGTGATGTTTATTATCCCGATTATACCGTTAGCGACTGGGTAACCGTATCGGGTCCCACGCAGGATATCCCGCTTACCATGCGCCATATTGCCTGTCGTATAGCCCTTGTCCCCAAGAATGGTAACGAGTTCAGTTTGGCACAGTTGTGCTTAGAAGATGCTGATTACGAAAAAGCTTCAGATGCAGCTGACGTGAGGAATGCTTACTACAGGATGTGTATGCCAGCCGGTGTGGATGATAAAACATTCCTGCTTACGGCAATGACTAAATCGCTTTACGAGAATGATGAAACAGATTTTAATCATCTTGAGAAATATACCTCCGAGGATAGTATTGTAAAGATTAATACTTTGGAAGCCGACGAAATTGCTGCTAATGTGCAGCATCCGGAGTTTAAAAACAATGATGGTAAACAGTATCTGCTGACTATTCCGTTCGACATGAGTAAAACTAATGCTGGCGAAACCATCACGCTGCCTGCCTGTACCCGTGTTAAGGTTTGGTTGTATAAGGTAGGCGAAAATGGTAAGAGTAGTCGCGAAACCGAATGCCATATATTTGAGTTGGGTAAGATTCTGAAAGATGATGGTAAAACTAAAGCCTTCCCAGATGGCCTTACGCTTAAGGCGGGCTATAGTTACTCGTTTAGTGTGGGCTATCAGTACAATCAGTTCTCTGTAATAAGTACCGGCAGTTTCTCTTGGACCGATGGCCCTGAGATTGCCGACTATGCCACCCTCGAAAACCATACTCTGGGCAATCTCGACTTTAGTTGGTGGACAGAAGCTATAGCATCGGCAGCCAACGATGCCATTAACGGTAATAAGGATTTTGTTCCCTCGTTTACTATTTCCAGCCCCCAGCAGTTCTACACCTTTATCCGTTTGGTTAACGGCACGGCTGCTACCAAAACGAGTGGACTTGAACGTGGCGAGGTTCGTGCTGAAAATGGACCCGAGGGATTCCCTACCTACTATTGGATAAAGGATGATGGCAATGGCAATACGGTACAGATGACACGTGAACAGGCCGAGTCTGATGGCTATGTGTTCTATCCCCACTACCATGCATCAGATGTAAACCAGAGCGCGTATGTCATCGAGGATTATGTTACCGGACCAGTTGATTTCTACGATACCGATTTTGATCTCCGTTACAAGGTAGAACTTGCCAATGATCTTGATTTTTATGATATAAAGATTCCTGGCATTGGCGATGCTGCGGCAGGCAAGGCTTTCCGTGGTTACTTTAATGGTTGTGGCAACTCGCTTAAAAACCTGTATATGGATGGTGGCTATCTGTTTGATTATGTAAAGGATGGTGCCATTACTAATCTTAAGATTGAGAGCACCCACAATACCTGTTTGTTGAATAAGGCCGAATTTAGCGATAAGACATTAGGATGGGGCTGTTATATTGCCGGTATCTCGATGTTGTGCCCCAGTAGTGGCAGTTCTATTGCCACCTCGCTAAAAGGTACAAGCTATGTGGTAGGTTGTATTCATATCGGTACAGCTGGGGCAGCGTTGGTAGGAGTAGCTGATGCAGGCTATCCACTTTCCATGTTCGGGTGTATGCAGACTGCTGACAATCTTGATGAAACTACTGGTGCCTTTGTAGGTAATAAGCGTGTTAAATGGGGTACACAAATGTATAACTATTACGATACAAGCCTGTCGCCGAAAGCTACAGCCGTTGCAGGAGTTGTCGATGCCTACGATTACGATGATTACGTTCGTGGTAGCAAGTCGTATGTGCTTAAGGCAAAGTTCGATTATATGCTCGGTAATGATGTTGATAAGGCAAAACTTGCTAAAGAAAAACCAAATGTACTTAATACCATCTACGGTATGGCGCCTTGGAATGCAATGAACCAAGGTATTAGCGAGTATAACAAAACAACTGTTGGTAAGAAATATCCCTGCATTATGAAGTACAGCATGGTTGGCGATGCCTACACCAACAGTTACCCTACATTAGATAAGTAAGATAAATAGTAACAATGAAGATATATAAGATACCCTTTTTCTCTATTGCCCTGCTGTTAGTGGGCTGCCAGGCCGACGAGCCGCAGCCCACACAGCAACAGGCAGGCACGCTTTCGTTTACCACATCGGTACAGCAGTTTGATGGCGAGGCTTCTACTCGTGTCAATCTGTCGGGTAATGGCTTTGAGCCAGGCGATAAATTCAAAATAAAGATTGTGTGCCCATTCTCTGAACATACCGAGTTGGGTGAAAGTACCTATGGTGGCAGTTTCGATGCCTTTTATCTGCTTAAGTGGCATGCCGATTCACTGGCTACACTTACCAGCGATGATCATTGCGATATCGATGGCGATTACACCGATTCAAATTCTCCTGATATCTATAGCCGTTTTCTGGCTCAGCCCACACCTTACGTGTTTACAGCACAAACCTGGAGCCAAGAGCAGGTATTTGTTGATTCCAAGAGTACACGTGTTGAGCAATATAGTAACGTGTTCCATGCCAATCAGAGCAAGGAAGCTGATTATAAGGCCAGCGATCTGTTATGGGCGCAAACCATCATGCAAACAGGTACTTATCGTGTGCACTTTAATTTCAAACACGTTATGTCGGCGTTGCTCATCAAGGTTGTAGGCGATATATCTTCCAATGCTGTGCTTACTATCGATAATATGCTTGATATCAACCAGGCCGAGGTGATTGTAGGCGATTACTATGCTGCCAAGAGTAAAATTAATACGGCGGTTGATAAACAATACGACTATAGCTATAAAAGCAAGAGCAGCTGCGATATAGGCGATAACGGCAAGGCGCTGGGCATAACTGTGATAAATGATGAAAAGCGAACGGCTACTTGTAAGCTCTTCAAGGACATTACACAGAAAACCACTTATACGGCGTATAAAGATGTAAAAAATACCTATCGACTCATTATTCCGCCTTATGCCATTAACAATGCCACTATTATGTTGCGTGATGGCGACAAACGCTATAACATGGCTCTTAATATCGACGTTGTTCAGCCCGGTACACTTTATCAAATTACAATGACTCTTTAATAATGAAACGCAATAAAATAATATACTTTTCATGTTTGTTGGCACTCCTTACGGCATGCCAAGCTAATGATGAGACTGTTACCCCCGATACAGCACTCGAGATTAGTAGTATCACACCTACTATAGCTGTCGATAACCAGTCGCTTACACGTGCTGCTGAGTCAAAAATGCTTGGGGTAGGGCGTACGGCGTTCCAAGCTGGCAATGAGGTGGTGCTTACCACCATCCGTCGTAGCCAGGATGCATTGGAACCCTTTACATATAACAACATCCCGTATGCCTATAACGACACTTGGAAACGTACCACCACCGATCCAGAGAAGATATATTGGACCGATGTTACGTCTTACCATACCTTTGCAGGTTATAGTCTGCCTTCCGACAATTATTATTGGGTTTTACCCACAGCCAATACCACCGAACCTTATCAAGGCGAGCTGGGATATGGATTGGCTAGTGATAAACCCGTCGATTTCTCATCAGATAATGATGCGATTATTGCCGAAGATCTGCTGATAAGTTATAGCGATTCGGTTAAGGTGGTGGCTGGTAGCACTACAACCGCTGTTAGTTTTACCCATGCACTCAGCAATGTGTGTATAGTTGTTAATATCAAGGATTTTGCTACTGGTGACAATGTACTCGATACCGATGTAGAAGTTACAGATATGACCATTCTTAATCAGCCCTGCAAGTTTAAGTGGAGCGGTTATAGCAAGGAACTCTCTACGCTTAATTGCGATGATAGTAATGGTCAGACCAAACGCAACATAAAACTATGGCGTAAAAGTACTTCAGGCTCAGGCGCTGGTAAAACATTTACATTCTATGGACTCACCACACCACAGGACGCTGCTTACTTAGCTTATGATGCCAACAATAGTTCTTTTGAGTTTGATTTTAAAGTAAAGTATCGCGATGTCGACGATGGTGGCAATTATGTTACCCATAACTATCATGGTATTAAAAGTGGCGTATTGTTTAACTCTGGCAAAACCACCACTATTAATGTCGCATTGAGTCATAGTGGCGAGAAAATGCACATAGATGTAAACTATAGCAATTGGAATCTTGTGCCAACACCCGACTTAGGTGTGCTGCGTAAAAAGTCTACCTATATGACTATGAATGTTGATAATGATGCCATTAAAACCTATAAAGACGTTAGTAATGCCGATGATGCTACTTGGTTGTATCATGTAGGTAGCGATGTGTATGATGTCTATGGCAACGATGGTACTAGTGCTGCTACTGCGTTCCGCATTACCTCCGCTTTGCAGATGTTGGCATTTGCTAAGGAGGTGAATAGTGGTTACGATTTCACAGGTAAATATGTGCGACTCGATGCCGATATCACCATGCAAAGCAGCGCTACTGCCAGCGATTATGTGTGGAAAGGAATAGGCGAGGGTGGTAACGAGTTCAACGGTACCTTCCTGGGTGGCGATCGCTATATCAACCGCTTAAATGGTAGTCCGCTGTTTGTTAAGCTGGGGTCGAGTGCATGTGTTGAGCAGTTGTATATCACCGCCATTGGCAATGTTACTAATGCTACCTTGGCTGGCACAAATGCAGGTATCATCGGTGGCTGTAAGGTTATCGACGATGTTACCCTTTCTGGCGATGGCGCTGGCGCCCTGGTAGGCACCAACACCGGTACTATCCATGCCAGCTACTACACAGGCGCAGGCAATCTGGTAGGCACCAACTCCGATGGAGATAAAACCGGCAACATCGTAGGCTGCTACCAAGCCAGCGATATCACCTCGTTTACAAACTCAACATTGACTACCTTTGTAAGCAACTTGAATTCAAGTTTAAACAAATGGTATGATGATAATTCTTTCAAAAGAACCCAATTCAACTACACCTTCACCCCCGGCAATTACCCCACGGTTATTATAAGATAACGTGGGCTAATATTCCTTTTTTGAACTGTCAAGTATTCCTTACAAGTTCATCTTCTTCAATTTGAACCAGTGCAATTTTGACATAGGTTGGGAAATTTTTGGATGGGTGCAAAAAAATCAACCGAGGGGTAGGGTACCTCGGCTGATTTCTTTGATTATAGGCCCATGCAACTGGTTGCGCCTAGGGCGGTTACTATCGCTGTGGCGATACTCGCTATCATCTGTACGATGAACTTTAATGTCTCTTTCTTAGTCATAACTTCTTAGTTTTTTCATTCTTACTTTTTTTCATTTTTACATTGGTAGAGTAGGCTGGGGCCTAAGCCCCAAGCCCTTAATCGCCAATCGGCTCGTGGTTACCGCTGCCACCGCCTGTGTTACCACCCTGGTTACCGCCGGTGTTGTTGCCGTTGCCGCCAGTGTTACCACCAGTTGATGGCTGGGTGTTCTCATTGTCCTCCACGTCGCCGCTGTCGCTACTGGTTACACGCTTCACCTCCTTGCCGTTGCGGTCGATACAGGTAATCTGGATAGCGGTGTTAGCCAGCTCGTCCTTCAGCTTAACCGTTGGTGTAAAGATGATACGACGGGTGGTAATCAGTCCGGCCTTAACCTCGTTAACGTTCTCAACCGCCTTACCGCGCAGTCCGAAACGCATGGTTCCCAGTCCGGGGATGGCAACCGAGTGTCCTTCGGTGGCCCAGGCCTTGATTACCTCGCCAGCAGCATTCCAGCAGGCCTGCATTACGCCTTCCATCACACCGCTGCGACTGGCAGCCTCCTTGATTACCTTGTCCTGATCCAGACTCGAGTACAGGTCGGGGCTCAGTACATAACGATACTTACCTTCTTTCTCTTTGTCAAACTTAAGCAGTCGCTCAACTGCCTTTACTTTAAGTGCCATAATTTTGTTTTAAATTAAAGGGTTTGTTAAAATCTTTCCTTTTCCTTAAAACCTCTTCCTTAGTCGTGTTTGAGCGGGTGTAGCCATCTGAAATTTTCTGGTAGGCCTACTAAAAATTTTTCTATGGCTTGAACGCTCTTTTTTGTTGCCTTTCAACAACATTGCAAAGGTACAAAAAATAATTGAATTGCGCAAATATTTTGGCAATTATTTTCAGATTTTTTTTAACTTTGGACTTTGGACTTTGGACATTGGACATTTTAATTTATCAAATTTAAATACTGCCATATAAGATATTATATATATTTAATATATATAATATTAATAATTCAATATCAAAATCTACAATAATCTATATAATAGGCATCCAATGCAAAAGCAAAAACCTTAATGTCCAATGTATCTTTTCCTGAATAAGGTTGACTCTTTTTAGCCCTTTTATTTTAACAATTGCCTACCTATACTGAAAAGTTTGACTCGCTCACCTAGGAAAACTTGACTCCGTTCTCTGAGGTGGTTGACTCTAT
>JAEEGK010020231.1_pt1 | contig 14175 bp, 6 predicted proteins | sample 8958771 | NCBI WGS metagenome assembly JAEEGK01 (sample SAMN16246547, study PRJNA631951) | gut metagenome | biome: gut microbiome; feature: rumen; material: SC-attached | host: Bos | place: Iran: Karaj | collected 2018-10
ATTGGGGATTGGGCCCAATCCCCAATCCCCAATCCCCAATCCCCAATCCCCAATACCAAAATTTTATTTTTTAAAATTAGTTTTATTAATATATTTTAAATATTTATAAAAAAATAATTTATAAATTAATTATTATTATTTTAAAAATAAAGAATAACAAAAATAAGATTATTAAATTAATTAAATTTATTTTTAAAATATTTTAAATGGAAAAAAATGATGAAAATTCAATTTCAGATAAAATAAAACAATTACCTAATAATTTAAAGCCCAAAGGAGAACTAATTATAATTGATAATGATAAATCAAGTTTTTCTTCGAAAGACAAATCATTACAAGGAAATTTTAAAAATTTTCGAAATTACATAAATTCAATGCGTAAAAAAAACATTCAATCATTAGAAATTCAAAAACAAAAACTAAAAGAAAACATTTATAAATTAGATGATTTAAGAGAAAAATTTTATCAATCATGTTTAGATTGTTTAGGAATTCCATACGGAAAACTTTATTTAGAAAAACATCCAGATTATGACGGAAAATTATTTTTAGATTGTTGTGGATTAGTTCGACATGCATTTAATAAAATAAGTGAAGAATTTGGATTTAAATTATGTAATTGGAATCAAGGATATCAATTTGATATTTTAGAAGATGAAATTCCTTTTTCTCAATTAAAAAAGGGAGACCTAATTTTTTATTCAGGTATTTATTATCCTGATAAAAATATGAGAAAACAACCACATAATATGACTCATGTTGAAGTTTATTATGGTGAAGGGGAAAAAACTATAGGAAGTAGAAATAGTGATGATGTTGTTAGTATATTTGATACGTTTCAGTTTATGAGTGAAAAATATTATAATATTGAATATCATTTTAAAAGTATTGAACCTTGGTTGAAAGGAATTCATAAAAGTTATTGTAAAGAACATAAGTGGCATGAAGATAATACTATAAATGTTCAAGGAGAAAAAGTTAATAAATATAGTGCGTTTTATGATGCTGAAGATGAAGAAGTTTAATTAAGAAAATTTTTATATATAAAATATATTTATATATATATAATTAAATTAATAATAATTAAATATTGACAATTCTATAAAAATATATTAAATTATTTTTATATTTATATTTTATTTTTTAATATTTATTTTTATATAAATTAAATTTAAAAACTTTTTTCTGAAGAGCTGCTTGAATTATTTGATTCATTTTGTTTTTCTAAATCATTTAAATCATCAAATAAACTACTTCTTCTTCTTTTAATTTTCTTTTTAATATAAAACGCTCCTTTATAATCATTTTCATAATTATCTTTTATTTCATTATAATTTCTAAAAAAATAAAAAGGTGATTTATATTTTAATTTCATAATATTTTGTTTATAATTTTTTTTCTTTAAAATTTCTTTTTCCATATTTTTTTTAAAATCATTTATTCTCATTTCTAATTTTCTAAATTGAGCATATTCACTATTTTCAACTTGTCTATCAATTAATTTTTCGATTTCTTCAGTTACATCATTTTTACTATGTTTTAATCTTTGAATATTTTCAAATAAAATTTTTAATTCCATCGAAAAATTTTCATTTTTTTTTCTTTCATTTTCTTCTTCAAGTTCTTTTAATTTTCTTTTTCTTTCTAAAGAATTAATATAATCAGCATCATTTTGATCAATGAATAATTTATTTTTTGTCATTCGATTAATTTGAAGTTTAGAAAAAATTTTTTTAGTTTCTGGAGATTTTTTTTTAAATTGATAAATTTTTTTTTGGAATTTATGTCTTTTTGAATTGCTTGAAGTTGGTGTGCTATTTAAAATATCAAGAACTTCATCTTTTATTCTTGGTGTAAAATTATCTTCAGTTTTTTTTAATAAATAAGAATTATCATAAATTAAATTTTTCTTTGGTTTATATTTAATATTTTCTAATTTTATAGAAAATTTTCTTTTTTTTTCGACTGGTAAAATTTTTTTTTCATTTTCGTTTTCTTCTTGTTGAATTTCTTCTTTGTAAGGATTATAATCTAAATTTAATTTATTTTGTATCATTTGATTATTAAGTAAATCTAAATGTTCTTTTGAAAATACTTTTTTTTTTTTTGAAGTTGTTGAAGAAGAATTTTTTTTAGTTAAATTTTCTAAATTTTTTTCTAAAATGTATTTTTTAACTTGATTTTCTTTTTCTTTTTTAATTTCTCTAGTTTCTTGTTCAATTTGATTTAAATATTCTTCTTTTTTTTCTTTTTCTTGAATTTCTTTTAAATATTGAAGTTGTTTTTCAATTTGTTTTTTTTCTTCTTCTTCTTTTTCTTTTTCATTTTGTTGTTGTTCATCAAATTCAATTTCTTTTTCATTTTTTTCAATTTTTTCTTCTTTTTCGTTTTTTATATTTGTTTTAATAATTGATTTTTTTCGATTTTTTGAATTTGAATTTTCTATTGTTTTATTTTTATTAATATTTGATATTTTTCTTATTGAATTTCTTTTATTTTTATTTATTTTTTTTGATTCATTATTAATTTCGTTTTTTGAAATATTTTTCATTGTTTGAACATTTTTTATTGTTTTTTCTGTTTCTTTTAGTGTTGATTTATTAATAATATTATTACCAATTGAATTTCTTTTGATTGATTTTCTAGCAATTGAATGTCTTTTTGTTGATTTTTTTCTTTCTCTTTTTTTTAAATTTTTTTCTTTTGATTCATTTTCATCTTCTTCTGATTCGTTTTGTTTTTCTTTTATACTACTTATATTTTCGTTATTTTCTGTGTTTGATAATATTTCATAAATTTTTTTATTTCTGCTTGGTTGTATTTTATTTAAAATATCTTCAGTTTCAATTGAATCATTTTTATTTTCTTCTTTATTATCATTAATTAATAATTCATCATTTAATTTATTATTAATGTTATTATTGTAATTATTATTTTCATTTGATTTTGTATCATTTATATTATTTGTGTCATTTAATTGAATATTATTATTTTCTTTTTCATCTTTTATAAAATCTTTAGTTAGTAAATTATTATTATTATTATTTTCATTTTCATTTAATTCATTTTTTAATTCAGATTTATTAATATTTGAATAATTTTCATTTGTTTTTTCATTTAAATTTTCATTTATTTTTAAATTTTCATTTGTTTTTTCATTTAAATTTTCATTTATTTTATTATTTAAATTTTCATTTATATTTAAAATTTCATCTTTTTTTTCATTTAATTTTTCATTTATTTTTTCATTTATATTTTCATTTATATTTTCATCATTATTTTTTTTTATATCTTCAATTTTATTTTCTTCTTTTAATAAAACATCTTTTTTATTTATAATATTTTTATTATTTATATTTTCTTTATTTTCACTATTAATTTCATTTTTATTCAAATTTAAATCATTATTTTTTTCAACACTTATTTCTGTATTATTATTTATATTATCTTTTTTAATAATTGGTTTATTATTAATTTTTATTCCACTATTTTGATTATTATCAAAATTATAATTATCTTTTGTAATAAAAGTATTTTCTTTATTATTATTATTTAAATTAATAGAACTATTTCCTGCGCTTGTATTAACAAAAGTATTTATATTACTACTATAATTATTATTATGTATTTTTTTTTCAAAAATATTTTTTTCATTATTAATATTATTATAATTTTTTATTGAATTATCTTTAAAATCATTGTTTGTATTAACAAAATTTTCATTTGTTTTTTCATATATAATATCATTTTTATTAATTTTAGGTTTATTATCTGTAAATACAATTTCACTATTATTATTTGTAATATTATTATTATTTTCTGTTTTTCTTTCTGTATTAATACTAGTATTGCTAATATTATTTGATAATGTACTTTGATTGATTGTATATGACTTATTATTATTATAAATATTATATTTATTTCTATTGTTTGTGTGGTTGTTGTTTTGATAATTATCTTTTAATTTTTTAATATTTAATTTTTCTATTTCTAAATCATTTTTTTTATTTAAGATATTATTATATTCATTATCACTTAAATTTATATGATCTTCATCATTTGAGGAAAATTCATTCATAAAATTACTATCATCTTTTTTTAATCTTAAATTATATTTATTAAAATGTCTTTTTGGTCTATGAAAAGAAATTTCTTCATCTTCTTCTTCAATTTTTTTTTTAATGTTTCTTTTAATAAGATTTTTTTCAATGTTGTCATGAACAAAATTTATTTCTCTATTTAATAAATTAACTATATATCTAACATCTAAATACTTATTATTTTCATTATAAATTTCAATTCTATGAATTATTGTATCTAAAACGAATCTAAAATAAACATTATGAATTACTAATTCATTTTGAATTGGAGTTTTATTTTGAGGTTTAATTACGTCATTATTTTGTTTTTTTTGAATAATATTTTCTGCTATTTTATTTATATAAGTATTTGGAATATTATCTAAATAATTTAAAATTTCTTGTTGAATATCAAAATTTAAATCCAAAAAATTTTTAAGTTTATTTTTATTATGTTTTAATTCAATTACTTGATTTTTATTTAATTTAATATCATAAATTTTATTTTTTAAATATTCATTTTCTATAAAATCAGTTTCATCTTCATATTTTGTAATTTCTTCATTAAAATTATAATATTTAAGAGTTAATAAATAATTTCTTTTATTATTAATAAATTTTTTTCTTTTTTTATCATTTAATTTAGGAAACATTATAGGAAAATTTTTATCAATTTGAACACTTTGACTTAAAGTATTATAAGTTAAATTATTATTATCTATAAAATCTTTTGAATTAAAAATATAACTTATTCCATTCATATTATTATCATTTTTTATTAAAACAGGCAAAGAAGGAATGTTTCTTAAATTTAAATCTCTAAGTTGAATATTTTTTTTACGCTTTTCATATTTAATAAATAAATTATCATTATTTTTATTTTGTTGAGAAATTGCTTGAAGGTTATTCATTTATTTTATTATTATAATTAATAATAATATAATATAATTTAAATAAAAAATAATTTTATTTATTTAAAAATATAAGATTTAACATACATATTATAAATATTCATTCAATTATTTACATTTATTTATATATAAAATAATATATATTTATATATATATAAAATAACCTTTTTTAACAATTAAAAATCAATTATTTGAAAGATTACTTTTACCTAAATTATAATCATCTCTTACTAAATCCATCATTTTATCAAATTCATAAAAACTTATTTCTCCATCTTTATTTAAATCTATTTCTTCAACTAATTTTAACCATATTTTATCATCTATATCATTACTACCTTGACCCATAACTTGTTTTAATTCTTCAGGAGAAATTTTCCCACTTCCATCTTGATCAAATAACCTAAATACATTTCTTACATTTTCTGTAGTTAATATCTTTTTTTTATCTAATCCCGCTCTTAAAAACTCTTCATATTCAATAAAACCATTTCCATCCACATCTATTATTTGCATTAATCTATTTGCTTCTTTTTCAGCTTTATCTCTTTCTAATACACTACTTAACCCATCTATTAATTCATCCTTATTTAATCTTCCATCACCATTTTGGTCAAATTCAATAAAAACTTTCCGCAAATTTTTTACGTCTTCGGTTTTTATTAAATTATGTACAATAAACGCTAATGTCGCTTGTTGTAATTTTTGTGTGGCGGAAAAATTATGTAAATTCATAATTATACTATTTAATTCTTCTTTAGGAACATTACTAACATATTCCAAAGATTTGACCCATTGATGTTCCAAAGCTTCTTTTGCGCTTAAACGTTCCTTTATATTTTTATTTAATAACTTTCTTATTAAATCTTTCGCTGGTTCTGAAATAGTCTTCCAAATTGGTTCTTCAAATTCTAATTTACCCTTCTTAACAACTTCATATATCTCCTCATCAGTCTCTCCATAAAAAGGGGGCACCCCACATAACATGATATATAGTATGACTCCGCAACTCCATAGGTCACATTTTTCGTTGTATTTGTTGTTTCCTAAAACTTCGGGGGCGATATAAAAAGGGGTACCTATTTGGCCTTTTACTGTTTTGTTTTTTCCTAATTTATCTGATGTTCCAAAATCTATGACTTTTATTGTGAAATATTCAAATTTCGCCTCTTCTTCGGATTCTAATAAAATGTTTTCCGGTTTTAAATCTCGATGAATTATGTTATTTTCATGACAAAAATCCACTGCGCTTAATAGTTGTTTGAATATAAATTTTGATACTTTTTCACTTAAATTCTTTTGTTTTGAGATTTTTTCAAATAATTCTCCTCCCGTGCATAACTCACTTACTATAGATAAATATTTATCGGTATTGAAATATTCATATACTTTCATAATGTTTGGATGGTCTAAAGATTTTATTATATTTATTTCATTAATAATTGCCTTTTCATCTTCTTCGCCTAAATTTGCTTTATCTTTTTGAATTTGTTTGATTGCTCTTAAAACATTTGATATTTTATGCTTTGCTAAAAATACTTTTCCATATGTTCCTTCTCCTAAAATTTTAATTTGTTCATATACTTTAAAAAGATCTTCTTTTGATTCTTGAACTAACATTCCTTCTGTTATTTTAAATTCATTTAATGTTTGAATTTTTGATGAGGTCATTTTTAGAGATGAAATATAAGCAGCTTTATTATCTATTTTTGTTGGAGAACAACCCATAAAAAATTTTGATTGAAAATTTTTATTATAATTAATTATTTATTTATATATAAACTTTATAAATTTAATATAATTATATTAAAATAATATTTTAATGAAATTTTATTTCTAATTGAAAGTTACTAAAAATGATTTAATAAAAATAATGTTCTTATATTTAAAAATATTTTTAATAATTTTTTATTTAAAATTTAAATATAAAACTCATAAAATTTTAATTTTAAATTTATTTTTTTATATTTAAATACTTATTTAATTTTTATTTTATAAGTGACATATAAAATTATAAATATAATAACAATTTAATAAATAAATATGAAATTATTTACATTAAATTATTTATTTTTTAGTTTATTTATTATTTGAATTATAAATAATTTGTACTTTTTTTCTTGGTTTGATTATAATTTTAGTTTGATTTTCAAAAACTTTTTTATATTTTTCAATTAATTTTCTTTCATTTTTTTCTTTTAATTCTTTATATAATTTTAATTTATTTTTTTTATCAATTTCTGATTTAATAATAGAATAATTTTTTTGATTATTTAAAATTTGATAATTTTTATAATTAATTAAATTATTTAATAATTCTTCAATAGTTTTTAATAATAAAATTGATGTAATTTGTGTATTAAATTTTTTTTTAATTTTAATAGGAAACAAACTTTTAATATTTTGAAAAATATTTTTAATTTTAATTTCCACATTTTTAATATAATTTTTTTTTGAATTATGAATTTCATGAATAATATTATTTTTATATTTAATTAAACCTTCATTTTTAATTTTAATTTCATTTAATTTATTATTATAAACAATAATTTCATTATTAAAAACTTTTTTATTTTTATCTTCATTTTTAAAAAATAAATTTTTTTGTTTTAAATTTTCTCTTAATTCTCTCAATTGAATTTGAATATTATTATAATTTAACATTAAATTTTGAATTCCTGATGTTATTATATTAACATGAATCATAAATTCTTCAGGTGAATTAAAAATTGGTTTTTGTTCTTTTACGATTATTGATGAATTTAATTCATCTGAAAAATCATCTTCTTCATTTTCTTTGAAATATTTTGATTTTTTTGATTTAAATGCTTTTAATGTGTGTTTTTTATCTAAACTTCTTTGAATTCGGTCTAAATTAAATAAATTGTGAATTAAATTTAAATCGTTTAAATAATCGTTTTTATCTTCGATTTCAAATAAATTTACTTGATTTGTGTGATTTTTAACACAAATTAAAAAAAATTTATTATTAATATTATTTTCAAATAATTTTTTCGCTTTTCCAAATTTATGTTTTAATAAAAAAATTTCATTCATTAAACTCATTTTATATTCATTTAATTTATTTAAATATTTTTTTTCTTTTTTTAATTTTTTTTCTAAAAATTTCAAATATTTTTTCAATTCAAACAAATAAATTTTAAAATATTTTAATAAATTTTCATATTTAAATAAATTTAATTCTTCTAAATTAACATTAATTTTTCTTTTTTCATTTATTAATTTAATTTGATCATCTAAAATTTTATTAACAAATTTTTCAAAAATAATTTTTTTTGTTTTTTCATTAAAATTCGTTAAATTTTCAATATGATTTTGATTATTATTATTAAAATTTCTTTCATTTCGAAATTTAAACATAATTTTTAACGAATTATTTAAATTTTTATTAGAATTATTAGAAAACGAAGGTAAAAAATTAATTTGATTTTTATAATTCGTATAAAAAGTTGAATACATCGTTCGATTTGAAGCACATGGTTTAAAAAATAAATTAAATTTTTCATTATTTTTTTTAATTTTTTCATTATAATTTGAAATATATTTTGGTAATTTAACTTTATGAAATTGAATTTGAGTTTCGAAAATATTTTTATATTTTTCATTAGAATGAATAGAATTTCTTAAAAAATTATGATGAAATTTTTCAATTTTAATTTTCTTTCTTTTTTCATTATTATTATTATTAATTTTATTCGAACTTCTCGAACGAAAATTATTAAAAACATAAATGTATTTTTGCGAAGATTCAATTTGTGTTGAAGGTTCAGTTTTTGTATATTCAAATGAATTAAAAGTTTTATTATTCATATTTTTATTTAAAAAAAAAATAATTAATAAAAAAATAACTAAAAAAAAAATAATAAAAAATGCTCAAAAAAAAAGAAAACACAAACGAATTAATTCCACAATTAATTGATAGTTTTAATAACTTTAATAAAACAGTTTATAATAGAATTAAATTTGATGGAATTGTGAATTTTTTTCATTCAAACGCTGATAAAAAATTTAATAATTATGTTAATTTAAGTAATAAAAGATTTAAAAGCGTAAAAAGCGGAAGTAGAATTTCAAATATTTTACAGCAACAACAAAAAAATTATAACAATGTTGAAAAAAATATTATTAATAATTATTTATATACGAATATTGAAGAAGTTGAACCAGAAATTGAAAAATTAGAAAAAAATAATAATTTTTATAAAACAAAAGACATTAATGAAATTAGACAAAAAATTAAAGATTCTTTATTAAATTTTACTTTTAAGGAAATTGAATATAGAAAAAAATTAGATAAAAAAATTAAAAAAAAAAAAGAATTAGAAGAAAAAAAAAAGAAAGAAAATAATAATAAAATCATTGATGAAGAAATTAATAATTCATTTTCTGAAAATGAAAATAAATTAAATTTAAGTGATGAAAGAGAAGATTTTTTACAAACAAAAGAATTATACAATGAAATTATTAAAAAAGATCAAAATACTTTTAATGAAAAATTAAAAAATTATAATAATAATTTTATTGATAAAATAAAAGAAATTACAAATGAAAATGAAAATAAATCAATTAAAATTGATAAAAAACAAAATCAAAAATTATTTAGTCTTCGTTACAATTTTTATCCAAAATCATTTCAATTTATTAATTATCGAGACGATATTAAACCAAAATTTATTAAAAAAAAACATGTTGATGCTGATTTTGATATTATAAAAATAAAAAAATTTCATAAAAAAATTCATTTATCAAATCCAAATCGAATTTTAGAAAATAATTTACAATCTTATTTAGATAAAAATAATAAACCAAATTCAAATTTATTAAAAAATACAATAAAAGTTGTAAAAACTGAAGTTGAAAATTCAAAATTTTTAGAAGATAAAATCGCATTAAAAAGAGAAAATTTTGATGATTTTTTTAATAAATTTTATCCTGAAGAAACAATAGAAAATTTCGAAAAAAAAATAAAAAATACTTTATATTCAAATTATTATTTAACTCAAAAAAATAATGAAAATAATAACAAAAACATAATTTCAAATAATAATAATAACATTAATAATAACAACAAAAAAACAAAAGAAAAAAAAACATATTCTAATAAATTAAAAGACATCGGCGGAAAATTCAAAGAAATTTACGGTCAATTTAAAATAAAATGGAAAGAAGATGAAGAACAATTAGAAAAAGAAAAACAAATCGAAAAATTAAAACAAAAAGAAATTTATGAATTTTTACGAAATTCAAAAATTATTGATAGAAATAATCAATTATTCATCGATGGTTATTCAATGAGAGAATCAAAAACAAATGAAAACATTAAAGAATTTAATAAATCATTGCCAAAATTTATTAATTACAATAAAAAAAAATTAAATCTCGAACTTAATAATTTTTTCAAACAAAAAGAAAAAATCGAAAATAATGAAAAAATAAAAGAAATGGAAAATTACGAAAAATTCCAAGAAAATAAATTTAATGATTGGTACGAAAAACAAAAACCTTGGGAAGAATTTAAAAATCGTATTAAAAAATCTAAAAATGAAGAAATTTCAATAAAAATAGGCGAAAAAGATCCTTTAAAACAAACAAAAAAAATCGAAATTAAATTCGATAAAGAAAAAGAATACAATGATTTTTTAAATATAAAAAAAATGTATTCAAAAAATACAAATGAATAAATAATTTATTTTTAAATAAAAATATATAATATTATTAATATTTATTAATCTCCATAACTCCAAACTTCTCTTCCTTTTTTTGATTTATGACTTTTTTTCTTCGTGTTGAATTTCCCACTTGCTATTAAAGCTTTATTCGCGAAATAAAGATAACCAAATAAAACAACTAATAAAACAATAAAAGAAAAAATTATAATATTTCCAGTTGAAAAAATTCCTTCATCTTGAATAAAATCTTTATCGGACATTAAAAAATAATATTTAATTATTATAAATAATAAATATATTAATTATTTTATTTTATAATATTAATTAATTTATTTAAAAAAATAATCTTCTTCTTTTTTACATTCAATATCAACTTTGTATTTTAATTTACGATATATGCTTTTTTCTCTGTTTTCGGAACAGCAAAAAATCTTTTGAAAAAAATTCGATGTTACTTCACTTAAACTTAATAATTCACTTGATGTGCATATTACAAATCCGCGAGTGCCATTCACAATTCGTTCGTCTAATGAAATATTTCTTTCATCGAATGGAATTGAAGTTAAATGAAAAACTCCTTCGATTAAATGACAACATGAATTAATAAATGGCAAAGCTTTCATAAACGAGCCGTAAATTTGATTTGAAATTATGTCATTTTTATAAAATTCATATAATTTTTTTAATAATTTTGAAAATAAAATTTTTTCGTTGTTTGAAAATGAAATAAATTTAATTTGAAGTTTTTTTAGAGAAATTATATTTAATTTTTCTAAGAATAATTTTATGTTTTGAGGAATTTCATTATTGAAAGATAAATTTTTAGAATTGAAACTAAATGTTAATATAAATTCGTTAATATTAATTTCGTTTGAATAAATTAATTTTGGATTTATTTGTAAATTTAATAATTTATTATTATTATTAAATAAAGGGTAATTAATGTTGCTAATTTCGTTTTCTGTGTTGACACTTGCGTTTATATTAAAAATTTCATTATTATTATTATTTAAATTATTATTATTATTATTATTATTATTATTTAATGTTAATTTAATTGAAAAAATGAATTTTAATATAAAAATTAACGTTTCTTGATCTAAATAAATTGAAAATGGTGAAAAATCAAATTTTGAAATTACAATACATTCGCCATTGTTTGCATTAATGTTATTAATATTTTTTAAGAAATTTAAATTAAATTTTAATAAAATTTCATTATTATTTTCAAAATTTGTGTTTGAAAAAACTTTTTTGTAAATTGAATTTTTAATATTATCTTCAATTATTAAAGATTTTAATATAAAAGCAATTGATAAAAATTTTTCTGAATTTTTAAAATTATTAAACAAAAAATTCAATTCATAAAAATTAAAAATAACATTTTCATTAAAATTTCTTTGATTAATTTTAATAATTTTATTTTCATCATTGAAATTAAAATTTTCATCATAATTAAAATTAAATTTTGTTTGAAAATGAAAATCTTCTCCATCAAAAAAAAATATTTTAATTTTTTCAATAAAAAAACCAAAAGAAATTAATTCAAAATCATTAATAAATTTATTATTATTATTATTATTAACATTTTCATCTTTAATTTCTTTTTTTTCTTTCGAATTCAAACTCGGATTTTTCACCATTTTCATAATTCTACTATACAAATTATCATTATCGCTATAAGCTCTTCCAACGCTTCTATATTCAATTCCATTTTGTTCAAATTCATTAATTTTTTCTCTTTGAATTTCAGTTTCAGTTATTATTGTTTCATTATCATCTTCAAGAATTTTAACATGAAAATTCATATTAAAAACATCTTCAATTATTTTTATTATTAATTCATTAAAAAACTTTAATGAATCAATGCAAAAATAAAATTCAATTGAATTTGTGTTTAAATTTAGTAAAATTTGTGTTTTTTTGTTTGATAAATTTATTTTTAATGAGTTTATTGTTAAAATATGTGAAAATCCTAAAAAATTTATTAATGTGTTTTTGTTTGTTAAATTATCTGATAAATTTAATGTAACAAAAGGATTTAAATCTAAACCTTTTAATAAAAAAGATGATAAATTTGATATGTTTAAATCTAATGAATTTTCTTTGATTTTTATTGAAATTTTTGATAAAAATGTTAAAAATCGCATTTTATTTTTTAATGGATTTAATAAATTAATTTCTTCTTTTTTGTAAATTGAAAAAATATCGATAATTATTTGATTGAAATTTATTTCGAAAATTAAATTTTTATTATTATTATTTTTATTATTATTATTATTATTATTATTTTTATTATTAAAAAATTTATTAATGTCAATAATTTCATTATTAATTGAATAATTTTGTAATAGAAATTTTTTGAATTTTAAATAATCATTTTTTGATGATTCAATAATTTTCATTATTTCATCATTATTAATTGAAATTAAGCATAAAAAAAAATCATTGAAATTAATGTTAAAATTATTTAAATTTTCATTAATTTTCGCTGATAAAATTTTTTTGTTTGAAAGTGATTTTTTTAATAAAATTTCAAAGAATTTAAATGAATCATCAATAATAAAATTTTGATATGAAATAATTTCATTTTGAAATGAATTGTCTTTTTTTTTTATTAAAAAAATAATATTATCAATTTCAAATTGAAAATTATTAAAATAAAAATTTATTATTTTTAAATTAAAAAAAGGATTTAAAATAAATTTAAAAATTAATTCGTTTCTATTTGCAAATTTTTTTAAATCAATTCGATTTTTTTTTATATTTAAACTACTAAAAATAATAAAATTTATTTCATTTATTATTAAATTAATATTTTTTATTTTGTTTATTAAATTTTTATTTTCATTATTAAAATTTTTATTTTCATTATTATTATTATTATTATTTTCATTATTATTATTATTTTCATTATTATTATTATTTTTCTTTTTGTTAAAAATTTTAAATGAATTTAATAAAATTTGAATATAAATTTTTAAATATTTAAATAAAATTGGATTAAAATAAAAATAAAATTTTGATAAATTAATGTTAATTTTTTCATTTTTTATTATTAATAAATTGTTATTTATTTGTTTGAATTGATTTAATAATATTTCATTATTTTGATAATTTATTAAAAATGGATAATATAAAGAATTCATAAAATACCAAATTAATAATTTTTGATAATCAAAATTAAATGATGATGAATTTATTTTTATATAAAATCCAACAATATTAATTAAAAAAAATTCAGAAAAATATTCATTGTCAATTTCTTTATATTTTTCTTTGTTAGTATTGTTTATGTATTTTAAACATTTTTTATTTGTTAATATTTTTATGTAGATTGTTCCTAATATTTCAAAATTATTTTTTTCATCTTCTTTTAATTCATTTATATTATTATTATTATTATTATTATTTTCATTATTATTATTATTATTAATTTTATTTTCATTATTATTAATATTATTATTATTATTTTCATTATTTTTAATATTATTT
>JAEEGK010020232.1_pt1 | contig 14175 bp, 11 predicted proteins | sample 8958771 | NCBI WGS metagenome assembly JAEEGK01 (sample SAMN16246547, study PRJNA631951) | gut metagenome | biome: gut microbiome; feature: rumen; material: SC-attached | host: Bos | place: Iran: Karaj | collected 2018-10
ATGGAGAACCTCGGCAAGGTGGATTTCAAGGACCTCGAGTTCAGCAACGTCTACACTTCCAACCGCGGGATAAGGATCGGGGACCTCATCGGCAACAGCTTCGAGATCACCGTCAGAGACCTCACGGCAGACATGAAGGATATCCCCAACATCATACAGGAGACCGCGGAGACTGTAAGAAAAACAGGCGGTTTCCCCAACTACTTCGGAGTGCAGAGATTCGGCGTCAGCAGACCCATCACGCATCTTGTCGGAGAAGCAATCGTCCGCGGCGAACTGAAGAAGGCGGTGGAGCTGTATCTGTCCCATCCTTCGGAGAACGAGGGTGAGGAGATAACAGAGATCCGCAAGAGACTGGCACATGCGGATTGCGATTACGCTTCCATCCTTCCCGACATGCCCAAGACCATGGGATTCGAGAAGGTCATGGCAGAACATCTAGCAAGGAAACCCGAGGATTACAGAGGTGCGATCTCGGAGATGCCCTCGAACCTGCAGATGATGTTCACCCATGCCTACCAGTCATATCTTTTCAACATGATGCTCAGCGACAGGATGGAGCACGGACTCCCGCTCAACGAACCCGTCGAAGGGGATATAGTGATACCTCTCGACTCCGACAGGGTGCCCATGCATGAGAACCCCATACTCACCACATCCAAGAACATCGATCTCGTGAAGAAGCAGGTCCGCACCGGAAGGGCGTTCGTTTCGATAACTCTCTTCGGTTCCGACAGCAGACTCGCCGAGGGAGAGATGGGAGAGATCGAGAGGAAGGTCATCGAGAACGAGAAGATAGAGGAGAAGAACTTCATGGTCATCGGTCTCCCGCACTGCACATCCAAAGGCAGCAGGAGGGAGATAGTATGCCCTGTCAAGGATCTTAACTGCAGATTCGAGGATGACCGCTACTCTGTCAGCTTCTCCCTTCCCAAGGGCAACTACGCCACATGTCTGATGCGCGAGTTCATGAAATCGGACATGACCGATTACTGACCCTTCTTGCTGAACACGATGACCTTCACGGCTCTGGCGGAATACACACCGATGTGGTACTTCGACATTATCTCGAACACTGTCTTCGGGGACCCGTTGAACTCCACATCATCGGCGATCTCGGAGACCTGATCATACACCGCGTCTACATCGATGTCACCCGTTATCGCCTCGTAGACGTAGGCGACGAGCTTCTTCGCGGTATCGATGTCATTCGCACCTGAATCGAAGAATGCAGATGTCAGTGAGATGACGGGATCGTCCTCGATGTCATCCGCGCCTGTACCGACGATGGCTTTGAATGACATCTCCTCCATCTTCCTGAATTCCCCGCTGGTGGGATCGATCTCGCCGTATTCGCTGATGTCCGAAAGGTAATCGAGGACATCTTCGACAACATCATCAGGTATGCCTGCGAGTGCGGCAGCCTCGTTCTCACCGGGCATCTCGCCGTGTTCATGGGCATATCTCAGGAGATCTACAGCGTACTCTTTTACCGATTTCCTGGGCTCGGATTCCTCAGGTTCGTCATCATCGTCGACCTGTCCGACAGGTATGATCGGAGGTTCTTCGACCTCAGGTTCAGGTTCTGCTACAGGCCCCTCGGCCTTCGGTTCGGGCACGGGTTCTGCCTCGGTATCGTCATCATCGTCGACGAAGAACACTGCCTCGGTATCGTCATCATCGAAGTCCTCCGCGGTGGGCTCCTCTTTCTCAGCCTCGGGTTCGGGTTCTGCGACAGGTTCCTCGACGGTGACTTCGGGCTGCTCCGGTTCTTCTTCCTGAATGAGGGCTCCCTGGTTTGACTCCTCATCTCCGGGTTCCTTTTCTTCAGGCTCATCCTGTTCAGGCTGCTCCTGCTCAGGCTCTTCCTGTTCAGGTTCCTCGGTGACGGTCTCGTCCTCCTTTTCTGCGGGTGCCTCTTCAGGCCCTTCTTCCTGAACGGCCCATGAATCTTTCTCAGGCTCCTCTTCGGATGTCTCCTCAGCGGGTTCTTCCTCTTCCATTACAGCGAATCCGTCCTCGAGATCCTCTTCGGTCTCCCTGGGTATCTCCTGGATCTCTCCGGATTCCTCTTCAGAGGATTCTTCGGATACCTCTTCCTGTGTGCCCTCATCGGCCCACTGCTTGTTCCAATCGTCCACGAGGTCCTCTTCGGAGGACGGCAGTTCCTCCTCAGTTGTCTCTTCAGATGTCTCTTCTTCGGGCTCCTCTTCGGAGGATTCTTCAGGTTCTCCTCCGGAGGGCTGCTCGGGCTCATCCTTGCTGCGGCCGATGTTCTCATCGAAGTTGTTCTCCTGGGCGGTGGGCATCACGAGCGGGATGATCGGCGGGGCGACAACTTCCTTGTTCCTCGCCTTCTCCATCAGTTCGGCCACGATCTGCTTGGTCTCCTCGTCGACACCGTTCGAAATGCAGTGATCGAAGAGCCTCTTCACACCTGAATCGTTGCTCTTGGAAGCGAATATGGTCGCTCTTGCGATGATGGCCTTAGAATGCTGGGGATCGGCGGCTATCGCCTGTTCGAGGACACGGCCTGCGGACTGATCCTTATCCTGCGCCAGGAATACTGCCGCTGCCCTCATCATGGACTCCGTATCCTCGGGGTCCTTCTGATAGGCCATGGTGTAGCTGCTGATGGCGGCATCATACATCTCCAATGCCTCCTGGCACATTCCGCGGTTATAGTAGATGTCACGGGATGTGATACCTAATTTCATGGCGGTGTCGTACAGGATGAGCGCATTGGAATAATCACCGAGGATCATGTGCGAATCCCCGCTGTATTTCCAGATCAACGGGTCCTTGACCCTAACGTTGGATGATGCCTCATCGGCAGTTGCGATCACACCGCTGAAGTTGTTCATGCTGAACAGGGCCATTATCTTCCTGATGTATGCCTGGGATTCCATCGGATCCGCGTCTATCGCCCTGTTCGCGTAGATCAGCGAATCCTTGAACTTGCCGTCATCATAGAGCATGCGCGATACCTCGATCAGAACGGGCACGTTGTCGGGATCGTTGTTCAGAGATTCCATCAGGACGCTGAGCGCGGTTTCCCTGTCGTCGGCCATCTCTGCTTTCTTGAGCGAGAAGTTGGAATCCTCGGGACTGAGCTGATGGAGCTCGTTGTACAATGCCTTGGCAGCATCGACCATACCTCTCTTGATGTATGCGTCTGCAAGCGCCGCCTTCGTCGCCCTGTCATCGGGCCTGAATGAGAGTATGGTCTTGCAGGTGGAGATCTCCTCATGGGTCTTGCTCTGAGAGTGATAGATCTCCCTCAGCATCTGGTGTATCTCGTAGTCGTCGTCGGAGAACGGATTGTCGGGATTCAGTTCGACCAATACGGCACGGGCATCGTCCAGGTTGCCTGTCTTGATGTGCATGCGGGCAAGGGTCATGGCCGTCTTCTTATCGCCGGGGTTGATTCCGAGTATGTTCTTGCAGATCGACTTGGTAGCGTCCGCATCGTCCCCCATGCAGTAGATGTCACGCTTGATGACCAGGATCTTCATGTTGAGCGGTTCCATCTTCGAAGCCAGTTCGATGAACGTCCTGGCCTCGTTGTACTTCCCCAGACGGACGAGGATCATCGCCTTGCGCATGAGCGAATACACGTTCTCAGGATGTGTGGAGATGACCCTGTTGAGGGAAGTGATCGCACCGGGATAGTCCCCTTTCTTCTCCTGGACCGCGGCTTTGGATATCCAGTACTCCGAATTGTCCAGGTCCATGAGCACGGCCTTGTCGTAGGAGATCTCGGCCTGATTGTAATCGCCCGATGCCTCCTCCGCCATACCCTTCGAATGCCAGAGGACAGGCCTGTTGTGGTCCATCTCGACGGCCTTTGAAAATGATCTGATCGCTGCCTGGTAATCCCCGGTCTGATATTCGGCATTACCTCTGATGGCCCACACATCGACCATATCGCCGTATGTGGTCTCGTAATCGTTCGTGATGTCAACGACGTCCTCGTACTTCTCCGACCTTATGAGCGTGGTGATGACATCCATGAACAGGACGGGATCGTTCTTGATGTCCAGGGATTTCCTGTAGGCATCGAGGGATTCCTTGTCCTTGCCCATCTTGGAGAAGATGACGGCAAGATCCTTCAGCGTCTCCGAATCGTTCGGATAGTGCATGATGATCTTCTCGCACTGGATCTTCGCCTTCTCGTACTCGGGAGGTGTCATGTTCATGAACACGTCCTTCTTCAGAAGGAGAGCTGCTCTGTCCCTGTCGTCCTCGTCAAGGATGACATCGATGTATTTGAGCGCCTTCTCCGGGCGCTTCATGGACATGTATACGCGTGAGATATGGAGCAGACACTCGATGTCGTTGGGCATCTTCCTGACCGCTTTCTTCGCGGTGATCTTCGCTGCGGGGTATCTTCCGGATGCGTAATCGTTCTTCGAAAGGAGCAGATTGATCTCTGGATCATCGGATTCCATCACGCTCATGTCCTCGAGCAGATTGGAGGCCTCCGAGTGCATACGCAGTTCGATGTATGCCCTCACACAGTTAGCGTATGCATCGTAATCGGCATAATCGTTGTAGAGGTAGATCTTGACGTACTTCACAAGACCTGACCTGTCCTGCTTCTTGGTCACGATGCGGATCAGGAGTTCCAGCAGCTTGCGGTCACTGATCCCTCTTTCTTCGAGTTCGCTGCAGATGGCGAACGCCTCATCGTAATGGCCGAATGTAAAGCAGACCTCGGCCATCTCGAGTTTTATGAAATATTTGCCGCTCTCCGCTGCCTTGGCGTAGTGTTCCACCGATTCGGTGTACTTCTTCTCGCTCGCGTAGAATCTGGCGGCAGCGAGTTCCACGTCGGTCTCGATACCTTCGCGGACCATCCTGTTGACAAGGTCGATCGCGACACCTCTGTCACCGTTCTTCCATTCCCAGTATGCGTTGTAGAGGTCCCCGTATCTTCCGTCCTCTGAACTTGCATGGGCGGACGGTACGTCACCATACAGTATCTGGGCGATCAGACCGCGGCAGAACCATCCCCTGTCGGGATCCAGCTGTTCCAGTTCAGTGTATACAGGGATGAAACTGTCATCCAGGTCGTAGACATGACAGAAATGCCTGTACGCCGATTTCGCATTCTTCTCGTGTACATCGACGACTCCGCGGAGATACTCCCACTTCGGAACATCGGAGACGACGGTCATCCTGTCAAGGATGTGCTTTGCCGAATCATAGGCACCCATGCGGACCAGTTTATCGGCAGCCTGAAGCTGCGGTGCACAATCTGTGAGCTTACACTTCTCCAGTACCTTCAGCATTATGTCCTGGAGCTCATCGGAGAGGAACAGGTCGACCAGATTGATGAGTTTGACAATGATCTTGGGATTAACATAACCCTCAGTATCGATGACATCCTGGATGATCTTCCTGAGCTTGTCCACGCTCTTCTTGGAACCCTTGGCTCCTGCGGCTTCGAGAGCGACAAGACGTTTCCATAGCTTGATGTCCTTGCGCTCTTTCAATACTGGGGCTTGCCCATCCATAATAGGTTAAACATATTGCTTGTATATTGGGTTAATGTTCGGACACCCATTTTGACACCCAATAAGGTTAAAATACCAGTTGGAAAATAGGGAGATTCAAGCAGCTGTGATCTAGGGGCTAGGATTCAAGCCTTCCAAGCTTGTTGCCCGGGTTCGATTCCCGGCGGCTGCACCATCTTTTATAATTCCACAGAACCATGGTCCAGATATGGCTGTCGTGATCATCTCCGGTATCGCCGTGGATGTACGTAAAAAGAAGGTCAAGAACATGAACCTCAGGATCACCCCTGACTGCCGTGTGACCTTATCCGTACCTATGAGGACCAGCGACCGCCAGATCGAGGAGTTCATATCATCCCGCAAGGAGTGGATAGAGAAGGCCCTCGCCAAGTTCCTGAATTCCGGCGAGGCAAGACGCTGGTTCGGGGACGGAGGGGAGATCTGCATCCTCGGAGAGCGTTACAGGGTCGAGGACAGGATCGGTGAAAAACCCATGTGCCAGATATCCGACGGAACGGCGTATCTCACCTTCCCCGAGGACTATTCCTACAGTCAGAAGGAGAGGTACATGACGGAATGGTACCGTATAGTCCTGAAGGAGATCCTGCCGGATATTTTCGCCAAGATGGAGGCGCTCACCGGACTTCACTGCAGCGGTTACAGGACCAAGATCATGAAGACGAGATGGGGCACCTGCAACTACGGAACGAAACTCATTTGGCTCAATGTGAGACTTGCGGAGAAACCGCTCAAGTGCATAGAATACGTGGTACTGCACGAACTTGTGCACACGGCGATCCCCGATCACGGCGAGCGTTTCAAAGCGATGATGGACACGTACATGCGTGACTGGAGGGAGAGACGCAAGCTCCTCAACTACGGGGTCAGATCCGAGTGACCTCGAGCTTCGGGACTCCTTCCAGGATCAGTGTGAATCTCAGTCCGTTCTGTTCGTACAGGACCTTGTCCGCACCGTCGGATGCTGCCGAGGACATCAGGTCCATTATGGTGTACTCCAGATCAGTCAGGTCCTCGTCGCTGTCGTAGTACTTGGCGTACTTCCTGAACAGCATCTGCGCATCCCCGGGCATCTCCGATATCCTGTCCGATGTCAGGACATCCACTATGGCCTCATCCATGTCCGACCATTCGGGCGTGATACCGCCTTTGATGTACTTGTTGTACCACTCCTCGGCGATCCTCATCTCCTCGGTGATGTCCTTCTTCTCGATCGCGGTGAAGAGCGTGTTGTCCTTGGTGGGAACGAAGTTCTCGGGATTCAGATAGTCCGCCTCCTCCAGGAAAGCGGCTGCGAACACTATCCTCTCCAGCTTCGACAGCTGTGCATACAGCGATGCCTGCAGACGGTATCCTTCGGGGATGATCACATTGCCGTTCTCATCGAACCAGTCGGACCTGCTGCCTGTGGTCTTGATCTCCAGCACCGCTGCCCTTCTGCCGTTCACGACGATGTAACCGTCGACCATACCGCCGAATACGGGCACCTTCCTGAAGTGGTCGTAATAGCAGTCCTTTGCGTTGACCGGCTCTTCAACTGAAATAGAATCTTCATCCTTGAGATCCAGAAGTCCTCTGAGTATGGTGTCGCGGTTCTCTCTGATGTAACTGCGCATTATGGGTTCGATGATCTCTCCCGCAATGGTGAACTTGTTCTTCGAATCGTCGTAGAACACCCTTGCGATGAGACATGCGGTCTTGAATTCGGAATTGTACTTGTCCCTGCCCAATACCGACAGGAACCTCGAACCGGTGATCTTGCCGTGCCTCGCATCCTTGTCGAATTCCACGACCTTCTTCTCACGGTCGATGCGCTTCAGATTCTCACGCTTTACTATGATCGCCATACTACCGCCGACACCGATGCAGTACCCCGATTTAATCGTTGCATCAATATTGATTTTTACCGCTGATGCTATCGGCATACATGCATCCCGAGAGCACCGATTCAAGAGATACGACGATAGGCCGCGTCTCCGTCTCCGAACGGGGAGGGAAGGTCGTTTCTCTGAAAGTTGGCGGTTCTTACGGCGGATGCGGGAGCGGCATCACCGACGAAGCATTCGTTCAGCTATCCGAATATCTGGACGGTAAGAGGGAGGTGTTCGATCTCGACTTGGAACCGGACGGCACGGATTTCCAAAAGGATGTGTGGAACGCCCTGATGAGGATACCTTACGGAAAGACTGTATCCTACTCCGATGTCGCAATAGCATCGGGTCATCCCGGGGCCGTCCGTGCCGTCGGCAATGCGGTGGGAAGGAATCCGATACCTGTGATCATACCCTGCCACAGGGTCATAAGAGCGGACGGGAGCATAGGCGGGTATGCCCTCGGAACGGAACTCAAGATCAGGCTTCTGAAGCTGGAGGGTGCCCTGTGATAGACGTCAAAAATGAACTGCTGGCACTTAAGGACGAAGGCAATGCCGTGTTCTCCAAGAGCCTCATCCCCGGAGACCATGTAATGCTCGGCGCAAGGCTTCCCGCCATGAGGGAGCTGGCGAAGAGGATAGCGAAGGATGACTGGAGATCGTACATCAGGGACTGGGATCCGCACTACTTCGAGGACTACATGCTGAGAGGCATGGTCATCGCCTATGCGAAGATGGACCTTGAAGAAAGGTTCAGGCAGTACAGCGATTTCATCCCGTACATAGACAACTGGTCAGTGTGCGATTCCTTCTGCAACACATGGAAACCGAAGGCATCGGAGAAGGGGGCGGTATGGGATTTCATCCTCCCGTTCCTCAGGACAGGCGAGGAATTCAGGATGAGGTTCGCAGCGGTTATGATGCTCTGCCATTTCATAGATGAGGAACACATCAACAGGGTGATATCTGAACTCGATTCCGCACGCAGCGACGATTACTACTACATGATGGCAAAGGCATGGACGCTTTCTGTGTGCTTCGTCAAGTTCCCTGAGATCACCATGGATTACCTGAAGAGAGGTACGCTTGATATTACAACAATGAGAATGACTGTCAGGAAGATATGTGAATCATACCGCGTAAGCCCTGAACTCAAGAAAGAGGTCAGAGGACTGGTATGATGCTGTTGACGTATTCCTCGATCTCCTTCACGATCGCATCGGCATTGGCATCGCCGACGCGTGCGCCCTTCCTCGGGTAATACGACCATCCGTTCTTCTCGCATACCTCTTTGTAGCACTCGTTCGTCACCGCCAGGACCCTTCCTTTCGGGAGTGCGGGTATGAGCATGGAGAACATGTCCTTGGGTACGCAGACGATGATCCTGTCGAACGCCTGGGTGATGAATCTCGTCTGTCCGACGAAGTCCTTCCTCTCCTGCAGTTCCTCGTACTCCTCTTTGCAGGAAGGCACCCTGTCGTACTTCCTGACGACATAGTTGGCAGGTATGAAACCGAATTCTCCGGAGATGATCGCGAATGATATGTCGCACACATCGTTCAGTCTGGCCACCAGATTCTTCACTTCCGTCAGCCTTCCGCCGAACATCTCGAACGCACTCACGAAACCGTTCTTGAGGAAGACGGTGGAATCGTTCGATATCACCAGTACCCTCTTGGTCGGAGGCCTGACGGTATTGGCCATCTCAGAGCCCCCTGGATCCTGCGAAACGGAATGCTATGTTGCAGTTGCCTTCGGATGAGACCATGCAGGGTCCCGAAGGACTGGTGGGTTTGCAGACCTTGCCGAACATGGGGCACTCCTCAGAACGGATCAGTCCCCTGAGGACCTCTCCGCATCTGCATCCTCTCGCTTCGGGCTCCACATCGGGTGTCTTCGCGAGGATGTCCTGATGGACCTTCGTCGCGTCGTGCGATGCGTATTTCTCCTTAAGTACCAGCGCGGATTTTTCGATGACCGGGAAACCTCTCCATGACCTGTCCTCGAGGTCGAACGTCTCGTCCATCAGCTTGCGGGCCTTGGGGTTCCCTTCGGGCTTGACGAGCCTTGTGTACTCGTTCTCCACTTCCGCTCTGCCTTCCTTGATCTGCTTGCATAACATATACGCAGACATCAGGATATCCAGCGGTTCGAATCCCGCCACGACCTGGGGCATGTTGTACTTCTTTACGAACGGACGGAACATGTCCAGTCCTGTGATGACCGCAACGTGTCCGGGGTCGATGAGTCCCTGGATCTTGGTCTCGCCCATGCTGAAGATCTTCTCCAGTACGGGAGGGCACACCCTGTGGCAGCTGTAGATACTGAAATTCTCCGGAACATCGTCCTTCTGGAGGGGGACGCATGTGGAAGGTGCGGTGGTCTCGAAACCTACCGATACGAACGTGAGGTCGTTCTTCTGCTCGCGGGCCATCCTCACGGCGTCCTCGATGGAGTACACGATCCTGACATCTGCGCCGTCGGCCTTAGCGTCGTTCAGCGTTCCGATCGTTGTGGGCACCCTCATCATGTCACCGAATGCGCAGACCGTGATGCCGTTCCTTGCGAGAGTGATCGCATCCGCGATCTCCTTGCTTGTGGTGACGCAGACGGGGCATCCGGGACCCTGGCGGATCTCAACGCCCACTTCTCTGAGCATGGGTTCCAGACCGAAGCGGACGATAGTGTCCTGATGTGTTCCGCATACATGCATGAATGTGCAGTTGACGTTCAGGTCGCGTATCCTGTCCAGAATCTTCTTGGCTGTCCCTTCATCCCTGAGCTTGTACATCATTCCGCCTCCACGATCTTGAGATTTTTGACCATGCATGTCTGTCCTGCCGTGACCTTGACCTTCCCGTTGCATTCGGGGCACGAGAGTATCGGGATGGTATGCTCGCCGTAATCACTCTCGAGCATCTTCACCCCTCCCTCGTATCCGCAGGATCCGCACTTCACGCGGATCTTCTCGTGCTCTATGACGAGCTTGGAACCTTCCAGTTTGGTGTCCTTGGTCACTATCTCGTATGCGAACTCCAGCTGTTCGTCGCCCAGACTGGTCATCTCTCCGACCACCAGAACGACCTCCTCCACCTTCTCTACGTTGTAGTTCTCCAATTCCCTGAGAATCGCGGAGACGATGTCCGATACGACTGAGACCTCATGCATTGAATCGGAGAATACAGTCGTCTATAATATGGGTTGTCATTGGTCGGAGCACTTGTTGGAGTCGCACATGCTCCTGACGGAACACTTCTCGCACTTCATGTTGTGGGGCATGCACACGACCTGCCCGTGGCGCACGAGATATCTGTTGATGTCGCTCCATCTCTCCTTCGGGGTTATGCGCATGAGCTCGAACTCGGTGGCCTCGGGATCCTTCGTATGTACCAGACCCATGAGATTCGCTATCCTGTGGACATGCGTATCCACACAGACGGAAGGTATGTCCATCGCATATGATCTGACACATGCGGCGGTCTTCCTTCCGACCATCGGCAAGGTTATCAGAACATCGGTGTCCTCGGGGACCTTGCAGCCGTACTCATCCCTGAGGACCTTACAGCACTTCACTATGGCCGCGCCCTTCTGCTTCGGGAATCCTGCAGGTCTGACCAGTTCGGCGACATCGTCCGGATCCGCCTCCGCCAGCTCTTCAATTGAATCGTACTTGTGGAACAGATTGTCGGAAGCCTTCCTGGTGTTGTCGTCCCTAGTCCTCTGGGAAAGAATGGTGGCGATGAGAACATGGAACGGATCGCACGGCCATTCGGGATTCAGTCCTTCGGATGAGCGTCCGGGGTATGCGCCCTTGTTGTACTCCGGTGCGAGCGTGTCTAGAATCCAGCAGATGTCCTTTTCAGCCATTTCAATGCGTCCTCCGCCATTATGAACGAACCTGTTATCAATACCATCTCATCGCCACGTATCTCCATCGCCTTGTCGAATGCGTCATCTATCGACGGTATGACGGTCACGTCCTCTATGTGCTCCCTGACCGCTTTCTCCACTTTCTTGATGTCTGCGGATCTCTCGGATACGGGTGTCGTGACTATTATCCTGGAGGCAATCCTGGAGATGTTGGAAACTATGCCTTCGATGTCCTTGTCGCTGAGGACACCGAACACCACCGTCATCTTCCCGTAGATCTTGGATATGTTGTCCGCCAGCACCTTGCTGCCTGCCTTCGTGTGAGTGACATCAAGGACAATCGGCAGATCCTTCAGCTTCTGCATCCTGCAGGGCCATTTCGTGTTCTCAAGGCCCTCAGATATGTGTTCGGTGAATCTCTTGCTGTCAGGCAGATGCCTTACCGCTTCTATCGCCATGGTTGCGTTCGAGGCCTGATACGCCCCAGGTATGCCCACACTGTAACGTTTCCCTTCGTAGACGAATTCGGTACGGTCGCCGAATACCTTCACATCGATCGGTACCGATGCTCTCAGAAGGTATGCTCCTACCTCAGATGCCCTCTTCGAGATCACATCGAACGGTGCTCCGGAGTTGATCGTGATCACCGGGACATCCTCCTTGATTATCCCTGCCTTCTCGAAGGCTATCTTCTCTATCGTATCGCCGAGATACTCGGTGTGCTCCACGCTGATCGGAGTGATTACTGAGACATCTGGCACAATGATGTTCGTGGCATCGAACCTTCCGCCCATGCCCACTTCCACCACCGCATATTCCACTTCCTTCTCCTTGAAGTACTGGAACGCCAAAGCGGTGGTCACCTCGAAGAAGGTGCACTGCATGTTGTCCTTCCTCATGTCATCGACCATCGGCCTGATCATGTTCGCAAGCCTGCTGAGATCGTCATCGGAGATGTTCTCCCCGCAGACCGATATACGCTCGTTGAACTCTATTATGTGAGGCGATGTGTACAATCCCGTCCTCACGCCCGAGCATCTGAGGATGGATGAGATCATCGCACTTGTGGAACCTTTTCCGTCGGTCCCTGCGATGTGTATCTTCCTGAAAGAATCCTGGGGGTTGCCCAGTCTGCGAAGGAGTTCTGTTATGTTCGTCAGACCGAGCTTGATGCCGTGGACGCTGAGGCCGTACAGCCAGTCGAGGATCTCCTGTTTATTGTCCATCCTTCATCCCCATAACCATCTCGTTCACGGTCACGCCCTTCCTCTTGGCGATCTTTCTGAACAGGTTCATCGCACCCGACCCGTACTGTGCAGCCTTCTTCTTCTTTGCCGCCACCTCGGGCTGTCCGATGTTCTCGGCCACCTTGCGGAGGTTCTCCTTCCTCACATCCCCGGGTATCAGGTCGGCCATGTCTATCTTCCCGACGACGTCCATCACTTCCTTATCGAGATACGGGTACAGAACGGTCTTGCCGAAGTGCTCCGAGACCATCCTCTCATGCCCCAGGGTCTCGTTGAACAGGCGTGCCATATCGGCTTCCCTCAGGTCCCTGAATTCATCCTCCGGGAGCCCCACGTATTTGGAATAGCCTGCGAACAGTTCGTCGGCGCCCTGTCCTCCTATGATGAATTCCTCCTTCACGGTCTTGGAAACGTAATACAGAGGAATCTCGAACGACAAAGTTATGGGATTGACTGTACCGGTGACACCGATCATATCCCTGATGCAGTCCTCCAGATCGCTCTCGGAGATCAGGATGTGCTCCCATTCGATACCGAGCTTCGCCGCCACATCGCGGGATTCCAGGACATCGTATGCATCCTGGACGCCTGCCGTGTACAGTTTCACGGAACGGGCATACTCCTTGGTTATCGCCGCTACGATGCCGCTGTCCAATCCGCCGGAGAAGGCCACGGCTACATCCCTGCCTTCCACCATCCTCCTTATCGCGGACCTGAGAACACCGGTCAGCTCGACGGAAACATCCATATTTTCACAAATTGAGAAGCGGGATATATTTGTGATGATGACCCGTTCCTTGAAAGCGTTCATTTACGGTATATTATTTATAAATTTAAAGAAATAGACGCGCGATGAGAAAACTCGTTATCACTGAGAAGGCGAATGCCGCGAGGAGGATCTCGACCATCCTTTCCGACGGCAAGTCGAAGACCGTCAAGATGAACGGTGCCACCGTAATCACATTCGATTCCAAGGGCGACGAATACTTCGTCATCAGCCTGAGGGGACACATCATTGAATTGGATTATTCCGAGGAATTCAACGACTGGGGAGCAAGCTCGCCCGTTGACCTCGTATACGCACCTCAGGTCAAGACCGTCAAGGTGAAGAACACGCTGAATGCCATCAAATCGCTGATGGATTCCGTCGACGAGATCATCATCGCTACCGACTTTGACAGGGAAGGAGAGCTCATCGGACTGGAGACCGTGAAGATCGCCGAGTCCGATATGTCCAAGGTCAAGAGGGCTAGATTCAGTGCCCTCACCAAGGCAGAGGTGGAGAACGCATTCTCCAATCTGGCACTTCCCGATGAGAGACTCGCCGACGCCGCCGAGGCAAGGCAGATCATCGACCTCTCCTGGGGTGCAGTCCTCACCAGGCTCATCTCGCTCTCATCAGGACAGGTCGGAAAGAACTTCATGTCAGTGGGAAGGGTTCAGAGCCCTACCCTGAAACTGCTCGTCGACAGGGACGAGGAGATATCGAAATTCGTCCCCACGCCTTTCTGGAAGGTCACCGGCAAGTTCGGAATGCTCGCATTCAAGGCAGAGCACGCCTCCAACCCGTTCTGGGAGAAGGAGAAGGCAGACGCCGTGTATGAGAAATGCAGGAAGGTGAAGGAGGGAACGGTCACAGCCTACGAAT
>JAEEGK010020235.1_pt1 | contig 14174 bp, 15 predicted proteins | sample 8958771 | NCBI WGS metagenome assembly JAEEGK01 (sample SAMN16246547, study PRJNA631951) | gut metagenome | biome: gut microbiome; feature: rumen; material: SC-attached | host: Bos | place: Iran: Karaj | collected 2018-10
ATCAACAAGGAAGTTTAACTTATACATATGGAAGATTGGCAGTACTCAATGCCGTAGGTAAATTCTATGAAAACTAAAAAGATGAATATTGTCTATGAAGACAAAGATTTAATAGTAATTAATAAACCAGCTCACTTACTTACTATTAGTACTGATAATGAAAAAGAAAAAACATTATTTCATCAAGTAATGTTATATGAAAAAAGAAAGAATAAGAATAATAAAGTATTTATTGTTCATAGATTAGATAAAGATACTAGTGGACTAGTAGTATTTGCAAAAAGTGAAATCTTAAAAAGAAAATTACAAAATAATTGGGATAAAACTAAAAGAGGTTATGTTGCAGTCTTAAATAATCATCTACCTAAAGAAAAAGGTACAGTTAAATCATACTTAAAAGAGACTAAAACACTACTTGTTTATAGTACTAATGATAAGTCTGGTGACCTTGCTATCACTGATTATCAAGAATTATGTCATAATAAGAAATATACTTTAGTTAAAATAAACTTAAAGACAGGTAAAAAGAACCAAATAAGAGTTCATATGAATGATTTAGGTTGTCCAATACTAGGTGATAAAAAGTATGGAGGTATTAAAACAGATCCATTACGTAGATTATGTTTATATGCAAACTATCTAGAGTTTATTAACCCACTTAATAATAAAAGAATGGTATTTAATCTTGAAATACCAAATGAATTCTTAGAATTAACAAAATAGAATATGTTTATCATATTCTTTTATTTTAATATTTTTGATACAATATAATAGGAGATAAGATATGGAAGAATCATTTAGTAAATATGATATAGCAACATTCCTACGTGATTATGTTGATGTAATGGATGTTGCAACTAATAATCCTAATATTCCTTTATATGATATTTATTGTGATATCTTAAATAGAGAAGGACGAAGTAATGAAGCTAATTTTGATAATTATCAAAAAATGATTAACTTTGTTATCTTTTTTACAAATATTAGGATGTTCTCCGTTGTCTATGATAATTATTTCCAATATGTTCGTGAAGAAGACTTAAAAGATCTTGATTTATCTGGTATCTTTATTGATCAAAATGATTATAATAAGTTTGCAAATAGTAAGAAAGATATTATTAAATATGTAAGAAATGGGCTAAATCATAATCTCCAAAATGAATTATGTCATTATTCTTTTAATGATGATATGAGTTATAACGTTAATATTAGTCTTAATGGAATAAATCCTCCTTTTAATGCAAGGATTAATTATATAAAATTACTTGAAATTATGTTTAAGATTATGTATCGAGCTAGAAAGTGTGATATTACTATCTTAAAGAATAAAGATACAAGTAATAAAAAGTATGATATGAGACATCTATCTAATATGGTAAAGAATTATTTTGTTAGAAGGATTCATCCAAAAACAAAGAATGGTTTAAGTAATGATGTTATTGATCTTATTAGATTACATGGTGATGGAGTATTTAAAAATCCTGAACTATTAAATGATCAAGTAGATGTCAGTGATTATCAATTATCTTGGCAAGATGCTTACGCTTGTGAAGAAAAAATAAAGAATTTAGATAGTATATTAAGTCAATATAATTATGGTAAAGATTTAATAAATGAAGATTTAGTTAAATTTGTTGTTTATAATACAATTCCTTTGGGTATTTTTAAATTAGATCATCTAAATTATGAATTACATATGTTATTTAAAGCTCGTTTTTCAAATGTATCTCTTAATCAAGCTAGCTTACAAGCTATAACTGATAGTGATGATATTGAAACTTTTAAATCCGTAAATAATTCATGGTTTTATTATATGAATGATCATGTTAGTAATATCTTCTTTGCAAGAATGTTATATGCTACTTACATGTTTGATTCTGTAATTAAAGATGAAAATGTTGTTATTAATAATAAACAAATATCTAAAGATCGTATTCGAAATGCCTTTGTTCATATGCGTAATTACTTTTCAACAAATAAAATACATTTATTTGATTTAACTGGTAAAAGAAGAGATAAGATTATTAATGAATTAAATCAAGAATCAGTATTATCGATATCAAAAGAAGATTTAAAACTGTTATTAGAAGGTTATTATAATAATTTAAAAGTTATGAATGATAATAAAGCATCCTCATTATAGGGTGCTTTTCTTTACTTTTTAGGGTTTTTGTGATATAATGTATACGTTTTTGAAACAGGGGGAAAAATGGAAAAATACGAAATATTAAAACTTAATTATTTAAGAAAAATTCGAAAGGACAAAACATTCTTTGAAAGAATGGTTGAACTTCAAGAACAAGAGGAAACAAAAGAGATTGCCGATATAGCATTACATCCAGAAAATGAGAGACAATTAATATTAGCGGAAGCTTTCCATACATTCTTTAATGCCATGATATATTTAAAAGATGGTATTAATAATGAAGAAATGGAAGATGGATATCTTAATGATAACTTTGGAGTTAGTACTTATGTTAGATTAATTCGTCAAGTAAGAGAAGGAAAAACTGACTCTCATTCATTCTGGGAAGCTATGTCTCCTTATGATAGAGCAAAAGCTAATTATTGGTTATTCTTAGCAAATGGCTTTAATCCACTTGGTACAGCTAAATATATTGGTGAACAAGTAGGAAAAGACTTTAATTACTTCCATGCTCAAGAAGAATTATATGAATATACAAATAAACTTGGTGTAGTTGAAGAATATCCATTTGAAAATATGGATTTCGATGATGAAACTCAAGTTATGAAAGCTGCAATCTATGCTCAAGAATTTGAAAGACTAGTTAAAAATGGTCGAAAAAGAAAAGGTATTGCTGGTATCATTGATACTATATCAAGAAAAGTTGGGAAATAATAACAGTTAGAAATAACTGTATTTCCTTTGAAATAATTGACTTTTTTACCCTTTTATGGTATAATATAGCCGTTTTTTGGAGGACTTATGAAAACAATTAAAATTGGTGTTAATGATGAATTAAAAGAATGTAATATTCTATATACATTCAAATCAAATAATACTAAAAATTATTATTTAATATGTACTGATAATACATATAGTAATAATGAATTAAATTTATACTCATTTATATTTTTTCCAAAAGATAAAAATAGGGGTTTGGAAGTAATAACTAACAAAGAGGACATGGATGAAGTTAAAGAATTCATTAATCTAGTTGGTGTTACAAATGAGTGTTGCTAATATTGTTTTTACTAGCACAAAAAATAAATATCCACAATTATGTGGATATTTTTTTATGTTATAATATAAAAAGATAAATATATTATTTGACAATAATTTAATTAAGTTTATAATAATATTGATTAGTGAGGAATAATTTATGGGTAAGTTAGTTGCGAAAATAGTTTTAACTGGTGGACCTTGTGCTGGTAAAACAACAACAATTACAAAATTAGAAGAACATTTAAATGAACGTGGATATCATGTTTTAACACTTAATGAATGTGCAACCGAAATGATTAAAGCTGGTATTAGACCTTTTGGTGATAATAAAGCTACTGTATATGATTTTGAAAATGAAATATTGAATTTACAATTATATAAAGAAAAAAGATATTTAGATTTTCTAGATAAATACTCAGATGATACAAAGATTGTTATTCTTTGTGATAGAGGTGCAGTTGATATTAAAGCGTATCTTGGTGAAGTCGATTACAATCGTATGTTAGAAGAGAATCATTTAAATAATGATGATTTATTAAATCAATATGATTTAGTTATTCATATGATTACGGTTGCTGCTGAAACTGAGAATAAGTATTCTAATGCAAGTAATAAAGCAAGATTTGAAGAAGCTAAAGAAGCAATTGACTTAGATAAAAGGACTAATGAAGCATGGAGTAAACATAAAAACTTAAAAGTAGCTCCAGTATGTAATTTATTAGAAGAAAAAATAAATATTGTAATAGATTATGTAGATGAATTATTAGATAGTATTGAAAACAATTAAGATTTCTTAATTGTTTTTTTTATGTTATTATTTAATAGAGGTGTTTATGGAAAAAGAATTAGCAAGAATTATCGTTAATCATAGTTTAAAAGTTATAGAGAATGATAAAGTATTAATAACATATGAAGGTAAAAGTAAAAGTTTAGTTAAATACTTAATAGATGAAATAAATAAAGTAGGAGGCGTTGCTGATTACCGCTTTATTGATGAAGATTTAGATAGTTATGGTAATAAATATTTAAATGATAAGTTAATCGATATTAAAACTAATAAGATTAAATATGAAGTAGAGAATTATGATTGTTTTATTAGAATATGTTACTGTGAAAGTGATTATTATGATAAGAATACAGATCAAAGTTGGAAAAAGAAATATTTATCTAGTATAAGACCATATAAAGATATTCAAGTTAATAATAGACGTTGGGTACTATTAAATTATCCATCATTGGTAGATGCATATAAAGCTAAAATGGAACCAGAGGAATTCTATGATTTTGCCTTATCTTGTATGACAGTAGACTATGAAAAGATGGAAAGAGATTTAAAACCCCTTAAGGAATTAATGGAAAAGACAGATAAAGTAAGAATAACAGGACCTGGAACAGATATTAGTTTTAGTATTAAAGGTATGCCAGCAATTATTTGTGCAGGTGATCGTAATATTCCTGATGGTGAATGTTTTACAGCTCCAATAAAGGATTCTGTTAATGGAGTAATTAGTTATAATACTCCAAGTCCATATCGTGGTAATGTCTATGAAAATATTGTTTTAACTTTTAAAGATGGAAAGATAGTAGACTGTTCCAGTGATCATCCTAAAGAAATGAATGAAATCTTTAATAGTGATGAAGGAGCAAGATACATTGGTGAATTCTCACTTGGAGTTAACCCAATGATTAAGTATCCAATGGGTGACATTCTTTATGATGAAAAGATATGTGGAAGTCTTCACTTCACTCCTGGTACATGTTATAATGAATGTGATAATGGAAACAGTTCACAAGTACATTGGGATCTTGTCTTAATTCAAAGAGCTGATTATGGAGGTGGAGAAATCTACTTTGATGATGTTCTTATAAGAAAAGATGGATTATTTGTAATTGATGAACTAAAAGAATTAAATTATAAAGGAGAAGAAGAATGAAAAAAGGATTGTTTTTACTACTAGCTATTTTTACTTTAGGAACATTTAAAGTATCTGCTGATGTTGCAGCACCTGTTGTTAACTACAAAAGTATTAAAGTTGAACTATATGGTGGAGCTGATGTTGATAAACTAAAAGAAGATATTGAAAAATTAGATGATGTAAAAGCTGTAACTATCGTTGAAGGAGAAGAAAAGAATGCTTGTGAACCTGAAAAGTGTGGAACAGGTGAATCACTATCTGAAAAAGATATTAAAAGCTTAAGAAATGCAACTCTAATTATTTATGTTACTTTAGGTATTTTAGTAGTATTAATGATAATTATTATTGCTCTTATGATAAGTAAAAGAAAAAAAGACAGTAAAAAGGATGCTTAACATCCTTTTTTTATGTTAAAATTAGATAGAGGTGTGTTATGCAAAAAATGAAATTTGATAAACCAAATGAAGATTTATTAGAAAAGAATTTTATAAAGGCCTTAAAGAACCCTGATTTTGTTAATATAGTTAATAATTTAGATGTCGATGATAAAGTTAAATATCGTTATACTTCTAGTTTAATGGATGTTGCTAATAATTTAACTACTTGTTCTAAATGTAAGGGACTATCTTTCTGTCCTTATGAAATAACTGGTTTAATGAAATATGCCTATGTTGAAAATGGTATTATTAAGTTTGCATATAAGAAATGTCCTTTTAGAGAAAAAAATGATAGTGATAACGATTATCAAAAGAATGTTTTTGCTAATAAAATACCTCTAGCTATTAAAGAAGCAAGTTTTAAAGGTATATATAAAGATGATTCTAATAGATTAGAAGCTATTAAAGAGTTAAAGAAGTTTTATGATGAGTATACTAAGGAAGGTAATCCAAAAGGATTATATTTAAATGGTAACTTTGGTTGTGGTAAAACATATTTAATCGCAGCTTTATTTAATGAACTAGCTAAAAAAGGGTATAAGAGTGTAATAACTTATTTCCCAGAATTTCTTAGAAGTTTAAAAGCTAATTTTGATGATAGTGAAGTGTATAATTATCAATTTGATAGAGTTAAATATGCACCATTACTTCTTATTGATGATATAGGTGCTGAGAATTTATCAGATTGGGCAAGAGATGAAGTGTTACAAACAATTCTTCAATATCGCATGGAAGAAAAATTACCAACATTTTTTACTTCCAATCTTACTTTAGAAGAATTAGAAAGTCATCTTGCTATTACTAAAAGTTCTGATAATAAAGTAAAAGCAGGTAGAATAATTCAAAGAATTAAGTTTTTATCTAAAGAGATAACAATGATAAGTGCAAATAGAAGAGAATATTAATTCTCTTTTTTTATTGTTAAATAGATTATTTTAATATATAATAAGTCTTTGTTATGGGGGATACTATGAAGAAATTATTAGTTAGTGACTATGATTTAACATTAAAACTTATTTATGACTTTGATAATGATCTTTTAATAAGAGCTAATGTAGCAGCTATTAAAAAGTTTATGGATGAGGGTAATATCTTTATGTTAAATACAGGTAGAGCTTATGATAGTATTAAAGAAGAAGTTAATAAGAATCATGTTCCCTATAATTATTTAGCTTGTAATGATGGAACTCTTTTATTGGATTCTAAAGACAAGTTATTACATTATTTTGATTTAAAAATAAAAGACTATGATTATAAATTATTATTTGATTTATTAGTAGATTCTGGATTAACTCCACATGCCGTATTAGGTGGTATGTGTATAGAAAATAATTTTAATATAGATGAAATTGCAAACAAGTATTATTTAAATTATAATATTGTTGATGATATGGTAATATTCTATCCAATGAGTTTATTCGATGCTTTAAATACCTTTATTAGTAAGTATCCAGATTTTAAATTAAAAGAATGGGCTCAATTTAAAAAAGTATTGGAATATGAAGTATCACCTAAAAATAGATTAAAGTTATCTAGTTTTGTTGATGGAAACCCTATGATGATAGAAGATATTAACTTAATAGCTTCCCTATATCATACTGAAATAAAAGTATTTATGGATAAAATAGTTTATATGCGAGCTTATGGTATTGATAAAACAACTATGATTGAAGAAGTAAGAAAAAGAGAGAATATTGATATCGATAATGTATATACTATTGGTGATAATTATAATGATTTTGAAATGATTAAATATTATCATGGATACACATTACCTTGGGGTAAAAAGAATTTAAAAGAAGTAAGTGAAGGGGTTGTCTTTTCAGTTAAAAGTTTAATAAAAAGAATAGAGAGGTGATAATATGTTTATCGATGAAGTTAAAATAAAGGTTATTGCTGGTGCTGGTGGAGATGGTTGTACAGCATTTCGTCGTGAAAAGTTTGTACCAATGGGAGGACCTTTTGGAGGTAATGGTGGTCATGGATCAAATATTGTTTTTCAAGTTGATACAGGATTACATACTTTAATTGATCTTCATTATATGAAAACAATCAAAGGTAAAAAAGGTGAAAATGGTTTAGGCAAGAACCAAACTGGTAAAAGTAGTGATGATATCATCATTAAAGTTCCACAAGGAACTGTAGTAACAGACTTAGATACAGGTTTAATTATCGCTGATATGAAAGAAAAAGATGATAGAGTTGTTGTTGCTAGTGGAGGACGTGGTGGAAGAGGAAACACTGCCTTTAAAACCATTTCTAATCCATGTCCAACATTCTCAGAAAATGGTGAACCAGGAGAAACAAGATTATTAAAAGTAGAATTAAAACTTCTTGCTGATGCAGGTCTTGTTGGATTACCTAGTGTTGGTAAGAGTACTTTTCTTTCTAAAGTAACAGCTGCTAAACCTAAGATTGCTGATTATCACTTTACGACCTTAAGTCCAAATCTTGGTGTTTGTAAAACAAGTGATAACAGAAGTTTTGTAATAGCTGACCTTCCAGGTCTTATTGAAGGAGCAAGTGAAGGATTAGGACTAGGAGATAAATTCTTACGTCATATTGAAAGATGTAAAGTAATTGTTCATATTGTTGATATGGGAAGTACCGAAGGACGAGATCCTTATGATGATTTTGTACTAATTAATAAAGAACTTGAAAACTTTAGTAATAAGCTAATCAAGAAACCAATGATTGTTCTTGCTAATAAAATGGATATGCCTGATGCAGAGGATAACTTAAAAGCATTTAAGAAAAAAGTAGATTGTGAAGTATATCCTATTAGTGCTATTACAGGTAAAGATTTGGATAAAGTCTTAATTAAGATAGCAGACTTAATAGATCAAGATAATAATGAAGAAATATATGAAGAAGATGAAATGTTATCTCATGTTCTTTATAAGTTTGAAAAAGAAAAACCATATACTATCGAAAAAGAAGATGATTATTTTGTAATTCGTGGTGAAGAAGTAGAACGCTTATTTAGAATGACAAAGTTTGAATCTGATGAATCAGTATTACGTTTTGCAAGACAAATTAGAAAAATGGGTATTGATGATGATCTTGAAAAAATGGGAGCTAAAGAAGGAGATATCGTTAAGATATTAGATTTTAGTTTTGAATATCGAAAATAACTTTTTTAAGTTATTTTCTTTTATTTATAATAAACTTTTGCTATACTAATAATAGGTGTTGGTAGTGTATGAGTTTTGAATTAAGAATGATTATAATTTATACTATTATCTTTGTAATTATTGGTTTATTTATATGGCTCTATATAACAACCAAAAATAAAAGAGAAGATGAAAAGATAACTCGTGATATAGATTTCTCTAATGATAATGATGATCCTGAAGATGATTCTTTATCTGATTATGATGAATACGTACATCATGTTTTAGGTTCTTCAAGAAAAGATGATTATTTAACTGATGAAATAGATGATTTTATTAATAACTTCACTTATCGTGAAAGTGACTTTGAAAATGTTATTGAACAAAGTATGAAAGAAAGTGAAAATAATGAGGATACAGAAGTAGAATCTATTTCTGATGATTATACAATATCTGAATTACCAGTTAATGTTAATAATGATATTGCAGAAGTAGTTAATATCTTAATTGGTAATAAATCTTATATCTTTTTAGCAAATGGTAATAAACTTAATAATGGTGAAAGAATAATATTAAGTATTGAAGATAGAAATTATCCTGGTGTTGTTGTTAAGAGTAATTATGATCGAGATTTATCGACTTTAAAGATTTTACCAAAACCACTTATTATTGTTAAAAAAATAAATTAAGTACGGTAACGTACTTTTTTTGGAGGTTTTATGAAAATAAATAGCATTACAATTAATTTTTGGTATAAAGAATTATTAGATAGCCCTAGTAATAAAGTTTTTGAGTTAGAAGATAACTTAAATAGTTTATTACATAATCATTTTATGTACTCTGATATGCCATCAAAAGAGAATATTGATATACCTCGTGTACAATGTATAAGTGATGATAAAAAGATATATTTTACTATGAGTTTAGTATCTGCTACTTTAACGATTAATGTTAGTGAAATGGATAAAGATGATATAGTATTGTTTGTTAATGAAAATATTCAATTACTATATGATGTATTAAAGGACTTATATAATATTGAAATTATTTATTCATCTATTAAGTTAGAAGCCACTAAGCAAGATAATAAAGTAATTGATAAGCTTGTTAATAAACTATCACTAGGTAAAGATGATTACGAAGATTTATCATTTAAAGAAGTTAAAAAAGTAGATGATACATACTATGAATGTATTGTTCTTAGTTCATCAAAAGAAATTAATTTTGATATTCAAGTACCTGTAGAGAATCCAAAAGAAAATGATTTATATACAAGAAGTATGTTAATATCAACTAGTGAAGCTAAAGTAGGTAAAGTACTATTAACAGTTAATTATGAAATAAATGATAGATTATCATATAACAATGATAAAGATTATTTAAGTACTAAGGAATCAATAAGAGGATTAATAATTGAATTAAAAGATTTTGTTGAAAAAAGACTTAATAAACTATTATAGGAGTTTTTATGAAGAAGATATATGATTATATAATATATTCTCTCTTAGCTTTAATATTAGTTGTAACAATAATTTTATTATTACCAAAAAAGAGTAATGAAGGTGGAGAAACATATACTTTATCAGTACTAACAAGAAGTATTGAGATTGATAAAAGTGGAAGTAAGAAAATAGAAGCTACTTCTAATGGAGATATTCTATATCGTTCTTATAATCCCTTAGTTGCTATTGTAACTAAAGAAGGGGTTGTAATAGCAATCTCTAAAGGAGATACTAAAATAGAAGTTAGTACAATTGATAGTAAGATTAAAGAATATATTAATGTTAAAGTTAATCAAAAGACTGGAGAACAAGATGTTAATCCAAATAATATAACGATTGTTGGTGACTCTAGAATGGTAGGTATGTGTTCTTATAAATGGTATAAAAATGATAAGGGAACATGTATTGCTAAAGTAGGTATGGGTTATAGTTGGCTTGTTAGTACAGCAATTAAAGAAGTAGCAAATGTTAACGCTAATCAAAAAAAGAATATTGTAGTTAATCTTGGAGTTAACGATCTTGGTAATGTAGATAACTACATAAAGAAATATAAAGAGTTAGCAAATGGTGATTGGAAGAATTCAAATATCTTCTTATTATCTGTTAACCCTACTAAAGGTAAATATGATAATTTAAATAATGATATTAATAAATTCAATAATAAATTAAAGACATTAGCTAAAGAAAAGAATAATATTATTTATTGTGATAGTTATAGCTTCTTAAAGAATAATGGATTTGGTTCAGGTGATGGACTTCATTATAATGAAGATACTAGTAAGATAATTTATAGTCAAATAAAGAAATGTTTATATGATTACTATAATTAAAAAGACAAGTTAATTACTTGTCTTTTTTACTTGAAAACTTATTTATGATACTTCCTACTAGGAAGATTATTTCATCACTCTTTTTAACAGCAATATTCTTTCCTATCGCTTTTCCACCAACCATTATACTAGAGATAATAGATGATATTAAAAGAGTTGTTAATGTGTTATTAATATTTAAGTTCATTGCAGCATAGATTGCTATCATAGCTCCCATACTACCTGATACAATACCACATATATCACCAACAATATCATTACAGAAGTTAGCAATGTTACTAGAGTTCTTTATTAGTTTAATACTTTCTTTAGAACCATCTATTTTATTACTTGCTTTAGCATGAAATGTTGCTTCATTAGCGGTTAATACGGCAGTACCAATAATATCAAATATAATACCTAATAATACAATTAAAACTGTTATTATTAATAACACAATAAAACCACATTTTTCAACAATTACATTAGATATACCACTGATTATTAAAGCAAGAAAAAATGTTAAGATAAAAGCCTTAATAACCCAACTTTTATTATTCATAAATCACCTGTGCTTATTAATTATATAAAAGAATATAATATTCGTCAAATATGTTATAATGCTAATATGGAGGATGTATGAAAGATAAATTAAATATACTTATGGGTTTTTTAATTTTAGCTTGTGTAGTAGTAATTATTTTATTATTCACTGGTGAAAGTGAAGATAAAGTAGATCTAAAACCAACATTATCTTTAAATCCTTCTGTTATAGTTATGAAAATAGGGGAAACAAGAGTAATTAACTATACGGTTACTAATATAGAAAAATATACGATTAGATGGCAAAGTGATAATTTAGAGGTTGCTGATGTTAATAATGGAGTTGTTACTGGTAAAAAGAAGGGAACAGCTAACATTATGGTTACCATTAATGAAAATGGTTTAACTGAAACAACAAAAGTTATTGTTAATGATATCGTACCAGAGAGTATAAAGTTAAATAAGAATAACTTAGAATTAAAAGTAAATGAAAAAGAAAAGTTAGAATATACTTTATTACCATCTAATGCCACTGATAAGAGTGTTACTTGGGAAAGTAGTAATCAAAAGATAACAACTATTAATGATGGAGTTGTATTTTGTTTATCTCCAGGCTCAACAATGATTACGATTAAAGCCGTAAATGGATTAAAAGATACATGTAATGTTACTTGTAAAATGAATGAAGTAGATGTTACAAGTATTAAGTTTGATAAAAGTAGTTACTCCATCTATATTGATAATACTGTTAGAATAAATGCAACCGTAGAACCCGCTAATGCAACTAATAAAACATTAACGTGGAAGAGTAGTAATACTAAAATAGCAACGGTTAATAATGGTGTTGTAAAAGGAATAAGTAATGGAAGTACCACTATTACTGTAACTGATTCTAAAGGTAAAGTTAGTAATAGTGTAACTGTTATCGTTAATAAAAGAAAAGTAACAATTAGTCCTAAAGAGATAACTATAGTAGGGGATTCTCGGATGGTAGGACTTTGTAATTATAATTGGTATAAAAACGATGGTGGAGTATGCATTGCTAAGAGTTCTATGGGATACAATTGGTTAGTTCAAACCGCTATCCCAGCAGTAAATAGATTGGCAAGTAGTAGAAAGAAATATATTGTTACAAACTTAGGAGTAAATGATTTGGGTAATATTAATAAGTACGTAGGTAAATATATTGAATTAGCTACTAAAGATTGGAAAAATTATCACGTATTTCTTCTATCAGTAAATCCTACAAGCGGATCAAGGAGTTCAATGAATGCAAGAATAGAATCATTTAATAATACCTTAAAGAGTGGTTTAAGTAAGTATAGTAATGTAACATATTGTGATAGTTATAGTTATTTAAAAAGAAATGGTTTTGAATCAGGTGATGGACTTCATTATCGAGAGAATACATCTAAAGTAATTTATGAACAAATAAAAAATTGTATAAATGATTATTATAATGGGTAGTTTAACTACTCATTTTTTATAAATATGATATACTTTATATGGTGATAATATGAAAAGAATAGAATTATTAAGTCCTGCAGGTAATATGGATAGTTTAATAGCTGCAGTCCAAGCTGGATGTGATGCAGTATACTTAGGTGGAACCTTATTTGGAGCACGTGCTTTTGCAGGTAATTTTAATGATGATGAAATAATTGAAGCTATTAAGTATTGTCACTTATATGGAGTCAAAGTATATGTAACAACAAATATATTAATTTATGAACATGAAGTAGAGAAGTTTTTAAAATATATTGAATTCCTTCATAAACATAATGTTGATGCCGTATTAATACAAGATTTAGGAATGTTAGATTTAGTACATAAAACATTCCCTAATTTAGAGTGCCATGCATCTACGCAAATGCATATTCATAACTTAGACGGTGTTATAATGGCTAATAAACTTGGCTGTAAAAGAGTAGTTCTTGCTCGTGAAACCCCAATTAGTTTAGTTAAAGAAATTAAAGAAAAAGTTAATGTTGATCTTGAAATCTTTGCCCATGGAGCTTTATGTGTTAGTTACTCAGGTCAATGTTTATTTTCTTCTCTTATAGGTAATCGAAGTGGAAATAGAGGTAGTTGTGTAGGTAGTTGTAGACTTCCATATAAAATAGTGAATAATCATAATAAAACCCTTAATAATGGAGATTATCCACTTAGTATGAAAGATTTAAATACATTAGAGTACTTAGATGAATTAATTGAAGCTGGAGTTTCTAGTTTAAAGATTGAAGGAAGAATGAAATCTTTATTCTATATAGCCCAAATAGTTCGTACTTATCGTAATTTGATTGATGAATATTATAAGTATCATGGAGATAAATCAAAAGTCAATTTTGAATATTACAATAATGAAATACTAAAAGCTGAAAATAGATTAACTTCCGTTGGTTTCTTAAAAGGACCAGTTTCTAAAAACGAACAGTTATATAATATTCGTAATGAAAATCCAACAAAAGATTTCTTAGGTATCGTCTTAGATTACGATGAAAATACCAAGATTGCGACTATTGAACAGCGCAATTATTTCAAGGTTGGGGATAAAGTTGAATTCTTTGGCCCTAGTCTAAAGAACACTAATTTTGTTATTCCTGATATGACTAATGATTTAGGAGAAGATGTTGATATTGCTCGTCATCCTTTGGAAGTACTGCGTTT
>JAEEGK010020236.1_pt1 | contig 14173 bp, 13 predicted proteins | sample 8958771 | NCBI WGS metagenome assembly JAEEGK01 (sample SAMN16246547, study PRJNA631951) | gut metagenome | biome: gut microbiome; feature: rumen; material: SC-attached | host: Bos | place: Iran: Karaj | collected 2018-10
GGGTGATGCTCGAAACAGAAGCTGTTGCCTTCCATAAGCTCACCGTTTTCATCAAATGATGAGAGAGCCGTTTTTTTGCATCCCGGTTTTGAACACATTGCTAGTGAAAACATACTGTAATGTTAGGTCATTGCGCTAGTTTAGTCAAATAGATATAATCCGATTTATGTGTTGGAAATGCGGAAAACCAATTGAATTAAGCGGAACTGTTAGCCGTTCTGATGTCTGCCCTTCCTGTGGCGCGGACGTTCGCTCCTGCAAAAACTGCCGTTTCTATGAGCCGGGCGCTCATTACGACTGCCGTGAGAACATTGATGAGCTTGTGAAAGACAAGGAAAGAGCCAATTTCTGCGGATGGTTTATGATTGCGCCACAGACAGAAGCGACCGGTGCGAATGCGGGTAGCGCTTCCGGCTCCGCTTCTGATGCGTTCAATGCGCTTTTCGGCGAAAAACCTGCGGAAAAAAAGCCGTCCGCAGGCAAGGACGCGTTCAACGCGCTTTTTGGAGACTGATGTGGCCGACGTTCGCAATTTATCGCAAAACTCGCCTGACTCGCTGAACAGCACATCTTCCGCACAAAGCAACGACACTTCCGCGCCGTTCGTCGCGTTCCTCGATTCCGGCACCGGCGGCATTCCTTATATGCTGCACTTGCAAAAAAAATGCCCGGATGTACGCTGCGTTTATCTCGGCGACACCGCAAACTTCCCATATGGAGAAAAGACCCGCGAGCAAATCACTGACTGTGCGGCGGCTGCGTCTCGCCTCTTAATCGAACGGTTCAGCCCTGACGCAATCGTCGTCGCATGCAACACAATTTCAGTAACTGCGCTTTCAGAACTCCGCGAGATGTTCCCGACAGTTCCGTTCGTAGGCACAGTCCCTGCGATAAAGCTCGCAGCCGCCGTCTCCCCGAAAAAGAGAATCGGCTTGCTTGCCACGCGTCAGACAGTCGAAAACGCATACACAGACAGACTTGTTGCCGAGTTCGCATCCGACTGCTATATAGTCCGGCGCGGCGACCCCGACCTTATAGATTTCGTTGAAAAAAAGCTTTTTACCGCGACGCAAGAAGAACGCGCCGCAGCAGTTGCCCCTGCCATAGAGTTTTTCCGCCAGCACGAAGTTGACACGATTATCCTTGGATGCACGCATTTCATCCACATGGCAGACGACATTCAGAAAGCGGCAGGCAGCTCCGTTCGCGTAGTGGATAGCCGCGACGGTGTAGTGAACCAGACGATGCGCGTCCTTGACCAAGTTTCGAACGGCACTCCAACAACTGACACAAAATCCGCTGAATCCTGCGCAGGGGCGACCGGCACAAAATCCGCTCAGGCGAAAAAAAACACCTGCTCTGTAGAAAACATGACGTTCTACATCACAGGTGTCCGTGATACTGTCGCAGAGGACGAATACCGCACTCTCGCGCGCAATCTGAAAATCCCCTACGGCGGTAAGCTTATTGACGCTTGATAATTGTCATCAAGCGTCAAAACGGTTGAGTCAAGGTCTTGAGATAGCCGTAGGCGTACGTGCCTTGACCAACCGTATTAAAAAAAGTGCTTTATCTAAGAAAAGCTTCTACTTCTGTACCGGAATTGCCGCATGTGTTGATAGCATCAAGCAGTTCTTCCTTGGAGCATGTTAATTTCTTGCACCAGTAGTCAATAGCTTCTGGGTTGTTTACATCAATAGGATCAAAATCCATAATCATCCTCCCTAAAAGTCTTGTGATTCGTGCCGTAAACGCCGCAAACCGACTTTTGCACGCGCGTCATACGAAAACGGATACCTATTTATATTATATCCTAATACTATATTTTTCAAGCTATATTTTCAGGCTGACTTTCACTTTGTTTCGGGCGGCCCTGCCGTAAGTTTGTTCCTACAGTTTGAAAGAGAAATTGATGTTTAACGAAAAGTTGTTTCCTTCTGTACCGGACGTGAATAAGTAGGAACATACATACGAGATTATATCGATCCAGGCGTGAACCGCAATCGAATCTCTTAATCCTCCCTGATCATAAATCCATTGGAAAAGAAAAGATGTTCCAGATTGCAGCAATGTCGTAAGAAGGATGGAGCTCCAATCAGTTCCGGCAATAACTTGTTGCGGTATATGAACGGCAGGAAAAGCGACCGCATCTACAATCTTCGCTGGAATTACGCCAAGAGATACTTTCATTTCCTCGTAACCCGTACCCCGGAATAAAGCTTCTTCTCCTACTGCTGTAAAAGTAAAATTAATGCACGACAAGGCAAATATAGCTGCGGTTCCTAACGCAATTGGAAACTTATAATTTCCTATGTACGATTCACCAGTTTTGAATACGCTGTTATCAAAACCGCCAAGACAATCAAGACCAATTATACCAGCCGTATAAACAAGAATTGGAATCCAGACAGCTTTTTTTGACAGAACATTCGGACTATATGGAGCAGTGAATGCATCTTTAAAGCTCAATGGCTCATAATCTCTGTATATTCCATCTTGTGCCATTGAACGCGCTTTTTCATATCCCTTATATTGTAGCCACATATTTCCCTTGAATCCTGCATTCGCAAAAAGATTTGAAAGGCATGGGTTTCCATATAGTTGAGGATAATTGCTAAGAAAAATACCAGTAGCCCAACTGCCGGTGGTAAGCGCAGTGCCTGTAAGCGTATATGTCGGGTTGACTATTGCAGCTGGAATATTCAAAAGGGTTGATTCTAAGCTCATGTAGTGCATCATCAAATCTTGTGGTAAAAACAGCATGCTTGAGCTAATGAGCATGCTTCCAAAATAAGGTATGAAACCTTCTGCCGCAACCTGTGCGTGAGTGTATTCGGTCTCCTCTTTGTTTGTGGTTTCCTGCGGAAAAACTGTAGTGGTAGATATTACTGCCAGCAACAATAAAACAAATAAACTTTTTTTCATGAGATCTCCTTTTGTTAAGATTCCTATATCTGTCTGATAATAATTATACAAATCAAAGATAGATTTCTGACACAATTAACAGGAAAAAGATAATTTTTCAAAAAAAGGAGACTGAGCCAGTTTCAAAAGTCTGTTACTGTTTGAAACTGGCTTTCAAAACTTTATTGTGTTATTGAAGCTTGGCGGCGATTCTGTCGATGAAATCCCATGAATTGAGGATTTCCTTTGCGGCAGGCTCCGCGAGTGCTTTTAAATCGCCGGTCATAACGCCTTCTTCAATAAGGTCGAGCGTGGCTTTCTCAAGCTTTTTGGCGAATGCGGCAAGTTCTGGTGTGTCGTCAAGCTCTGCGCGTTTTGCGAGCGCGCCTGTCCACGCGAAAATGAGCGCGACCGGGTTTGTGCTTGTCTTCTCGCCTTTCATGTAGCGGTAGTAGTGGCGCTGTACGGTTCCGTGAGCCGCCTCGTACTCGAACTTGCCGTCCGGTGACACAAGAACGCTCGTCATCATTGAAAGACTTCCGTTTGCGGATGCTACCATGTCGCTCATAACGTCACCGTCGTAGTTCTTGCATGCCCACAAAAGACCGCCCTCGCTTTTCATAACACGCGCGACAGCATCGTCGATGAGTGTGTAGAAGTATGTGAGTCCGTTCTTCTCGAAATCGGCTTTGAACTCTGTATCGAAAACTTCCTGGAAAATCTCTTTGAAGCGTCCGTCGTATGTCTTGCTGATAGTGTCTTTTGTCGCGAACCAAACGTCAACTTTTTCGTCGAGCGCATAGCGGAAACAGCACTTCGCGAAGTTTTCTATAGATTTGTCGAGGTTGTGTATTCCCTGAAGAATTCCAGGACCAGAAAGCTCGGCAATCGTCTTGCGGATTTCTTTTCCGTCTTTTCCAGTGAAAACAAGTTCTGCTTTTCCGGGGCCGTCAACGTGCATCTCGCAGTTTTTGTATACGTCACCGTATGCGTGGCGTCCCATGATGAAAGGCTTTTTCCAGCTTTTAACTGCCGGCTTTACGTTCGATACGATAATCGGTTTTCTGAAAACCGTGCCGTCCAGTTCTGCCCTGATAATACCGTTCGGACTTGGGGTAAGCTGCTTAAGATTGTATTCTTTTACGCGTGCTGCGTTCGATGTGATAGTGGCGCATTTTACGCCTACGCCAAGCCGTTTGATGGCGGCTGCAGCCTCGTATGTAATCTTGTCGTCGGTGTCGTCCCTCTTTTTAAGACCAAGGTCGTAATACTCCGTCTTCAGGTCAATGAACGGAGAAAGGAGCTTTTCTTTTATGACAGCCCACAGGACGCGTGTCATCTCATCGCCGTCAAGTTCGGCTATAGGGTTTTTCATCTGGATTTTAGACATGTCTTACCTCTTGTTTGTGCGCGGCAAGGCGTGAGCCTGTCTAGCGGCGCAACTCTGCGGAAAGAATACCATATTTTGGATAAGCACTGCAATCCATCGCTTTGTGTAACTGGGGCTATCCATTGTTTTGGGACAGCCCCGTAGCGAGATGATCAATCTTTTTTATCTGGTTGCGGCGGCGTAGAGCTGCTCGTAGCCTTTTTTCGCCTCGTTAAGAGTCGGAAGCCATTCGTATTTGTCAGCGAGCGCATCAAGCACATCTTCTGGCGTGTAGCTCGAGTTTTCTGGTACTACGGTCATCAAATCCTTAAGGAACTCATCATTGTTGACTTCAAGCTCTTTTTCCTCTGATACAAAGGAACTGACAAGCCATCTGTCTTTTTTGTAAGAAACCATAAGCTCGTCAGTCTCTTCTGTGACAAGCATCTGGTAATTCTGAGTTTGGAGTATATAGTAGTGTGTCTTGAAATAGCGCACATCATCTGCGGCTTTTTCTGGCTCTTCCTGTATTTTGAGCTGTGTAATACCGAATACGTCGATATTTTGCGGATTCCGGATATTCAGCCACTGCGACGGCGTAAAAGTCTGTTTTGCTTCGTATGACTCACGCATTTTCGCCGTGACGAAAACTGTCGCTATCATGTTTGAGATTCCGTTTCCGGCTCCGTCTGTACGGGTCGCGTCGAACTCCAAAGTGTCTAGCGTATCGAAACCGTTATAGAACATCTGTACGACTTCAACAGGCTCCAATCCCAGTGTAGTAGGGCGGTTCCTGTAGTCATGTATACGTGATGCGATAAAGATGCAGAGAAGAACGAAAGCAACGACTCCGACATTGATCAGCGTGCCGTTCTTACGTAAAAAGCGGACTCTCTTAAGCTTCTTTTGCTGAGCCTCGTATGCCGGAACCGCCGTAAAGTCTGTGATGACTCGCTTTCCGAAAGCCGGAAGCTCTGTTATTGCGACAGAAGGGATAGTCACCTTTTTACTGGAATTTTTGCCGCGCCGTTTCTTTTTCGTTTCCATTTCCGGGGCTGAACAACTTAAGTTTTGTTCGATTTTTGCGAAAGTGTCTGTAAAAGCTTTGTCACCAGTGCCGGTTCCGCCGTTTTTGTCCGCCCCGTCCGCCTCGAGTTTGCAAAACCACGAAAGCTTCACAAAGTTCTTGTCGTAGAAGTCGGCGGCGCGGAGCTGGCTGTCTTTCTGTGTGAAAGGCGACTTTCCGCTGTAAACTGCATAGGCGTATGCTGCCGCTGTAAAACGCAGGCAGTCTTTTTCGGTAAGCGCGGTGTTTTTCCAGCATCCTTCGTAAAGCGAATATGCCGAGTCTCCGCGGGAATCGAGAGCGCGGTTGAAAATCGACGGCGGCAGGAACAGAATAGAGCCGTCTGCGCCCACAAGCGTTCCGAGCGGTCCGTTGTTCGGGAGCTTTATCTCCTGCTCAAACGAAGCTTCCGTAATCTTGCAGATTTTTTCTACGGCGAGACGCGCTTTTTCAAGCCGCGCCGCACCATCAGAATCATCTGCAGAATCGCCGTTAAGCAGTTCCATCAGCGGAATACCGTCGTATGCAGGACCGGAGATAAAGACGGAGCTGTTTTTGCGACCTTTCGCAATATCCTCGTGAGAGTCAGTGAAAGTATACGCTGTAAAAGAAACAGCACCGCCATCATCTATTGTCGCTATGTATCCGGGCTCCGTAAGGAACTGCATCAGTTTTGCCTGAGCGGCTTCCCTTGTTGAAAGCCCAGTGTCTATTACTATCGAGTCGTCATTGATAAAAAGAAGTTCATCCCCAAAAACAGCCATTAACGTTTTCCGTCCGGTGAGTAAAGATATTTGAAGTAGTCCATTCCGGTGCTGTATGTTGCGTCGAATTTAGGCATCGTCGTCTTGTATGACTCCAAGCTCTTCCAGAATGTGTAGAACTCAGGATCAAGAGCGTATGCTTCTGCGTAAATGCGAGTTGCCTCTGCATCGGCGTTACCTTTGATTTCCTCAGACTTTCTGTAAGCTTCTGACTCAATGCTGAGCTTGTCTTTTTCAAGTTTACCCATCGTGTCAGCCTTGCGTCCTTCACCAACGGAACGGTATGCCTCTGCAACCTGGTTACGTTCCTTAATCATACGGTTGTAAACGCTGGTAGTCATCTCGTCAGAGTATTTAATCTGGCGTGGCAGGATATCGATAAGCTCGATTCCGTACTCAGGCATCATCTTGCGGGCTTCGTTCGCCATCTCGATACTGAGCTGACGGCGGCCTTTCGTGACTGTCTCTGATGTTGTTTTAGCGTTAACAAGGCTGTCTATCTGCGCTGCTGTATCTGCATCTTCGGACATTTCTGTTGTTGATGAATCTTCCTGCGTGTTGATGATGTTCGATGTGCGGATAACCTCGCTGAGCCTGTTCTGCGTGATAATCGTGCGTGTCGCTGAATCGATTATGTCGCTAAGGCGTGTGTATGCGTTGTCGAGTGTCTTGAAAGACTGGTAGAACTGCTCCGGGTCGCTGATTCTCCAGCGGCTTGTTGTGTCAACGATGATGAACTGGTTCTCTTTTGTCGGAATGCGCTGTGCGTCTCCGTCCATTGAAAGAATCAGCTTCGGATATGTCGTCACCATGTCGATGAACGGTACTTTTATGTAAAGACCGGCTTCTGTGTGAGAGTCAACAATTTCGCCAAAGCGAGTTACTACAGCCTGTGAGCCTTCGTTGATTATGTAGAGCGGACCCATCATAAGGAAAACTACGATGATTGCCGCAATGACGATAAGTGTAATCCAGAACTTTTTCATTACCGGGTTCCTCCCTGTCCGTTGAGATTCTTGATAGGAAGCATGTTGTCAAGCTTGTCGTCTATAAGAGTTGTGCCCTCGCCAGACTTGAAGATTTCTTCCATCGTCTCAAGATAAAGGCGTTCTTTCGTAATGGCAGGAGCTTTCTTGTATTCCTCGTAAACAGCCTTGAACCTTGCGACATCACCTTTTGCCTTGTTAACGCGCTCAACGGCGTAACCTTCGGCAATCTGAATCTGCTGGTCAGCTTTACCTTGTGCAAGAGGAATCTCGCGGTTGTAGGCTTCCTTACCTTCGTTTATGTAGCGCTCCATATCCTGGCTTGCTTTGTTGACGTCTTCGAACGCATCCTGAACGCCTTCCGGTGGAACGATGTTCTGGAGCTTAACGCCGATGACGTTGATTCCAAGGCCGAGTGTCTTGAAGTTCTCGTTCATTGTGTCGAGCGCGATTGTCTCAATTTCTGTACGGGCGGAACCCATTACGCTGAGAATTGCCCTGTCGCCGACAAGCGTGTTGATTACAGACTGCGAAATGTCGCGGATAGTCTGCGTGCGCTCCTCAACGTTGAAAAGCCATGCTGCCGGATCGACGATCCTGTACTGGATAATCCATTCAACATCAACGATGTTCAGGTCGCCCGTGAGCATTGTTGACTCTTTTGTAACGCCGTTCTGATACTGGTTCGTAACGCCTGATTTGAGAGTGCGGAAACCGAACTGCTCTGTCTGTACGACTTTTACAGGTACGTTGTAGTTCTTGTCGATTCCGAAAGGAAGCTTGAACTGAAGACCTGCGCCCAGTGTCTTGTAATATTTTCCAAAGCGGGTAATTACAGCCTGCTCTGTTTCATCGACTACGAAAAAACTTGTTGATACGATAGCCACCGCAAAAACAGCGATGATTATGAGGATAATCGCAGCTGGCGTAAGATTTGGTCTTTTCTTGCGCGTTTTTTTGTTTTCCTGTGGCTGAATGTTGTCCGGTTCCATTTTAAACCTCCAAGATATTAATACATTAAAGATAGTATTAATTTTTGCAAAAAACAACATCTTTCAGGAATTTTTATATGTCAGTGTCGGTGGCTTCTGGCGCGAGAACCTTTCCGCCGTAAAGCTCTTTGGGGTACACCTTGATTTTAAGCTTTTTCTCCATTTTGGCGAGAATCCGCATCTCTCGTTCGTCGCCGATGATGACGTTTATGCCCTCAGCGCCGGCGCGAGCGGTGCGGCCTGCCCGGTGAATGAAAAAGTCGTCGTCAGAAGGAATGTCCGTCTGTATGATGTGCGTGATGCCCGGAAAGTCAAGTCCGCGAGAGGCAAGGTCGCTCGTTATGAGCACAGTGCATTTGCCGGAACGGAATCTGTCGATAGCTGCCTTTCTTTCCTGTTTTCCGGCTTTTGCGTGGAGCGCCTCGCAGTCAACTTTCTTGAACTTAAGCTTTTCGTATATGTTCATAACTTGGTCGGGGCGCGACGTAAAGACAAGCGCTTTCGCCGGATTCGTGGCGGCAAGGAATTTTCGAACGGTGTCTATTTTGTCGCGCTGCTCGGCGAATATCGCCCAGTGTGAGATTTTTCTTCTTAGAACGTCTTCCGGCGGAAGAACGACTGTCTCAAGCTGCGGAAGTTCCGGCAAAGCCTCGGTAATAAGCTTTTCTATGAACGGCTTAATCGTCGCAGAACAGGCGACAATCTGAACGCTCGCGCCAAGACTCTGTGCCAGTTTAAGCGTGTATTCCCTAAGCTCCTGCGACAAAAGCCTGTCCGCCTCATCAAAGACAAGTGCCTTTACTTGTGTAGTCTTGAGTTTTTTGAGCATTATGAGCTCTGTGAGCCGCGCCGGAGTACCAATGACGATGAGAGGCTTTTCCTTAAGAAGCTCCTGCTGCCTTTTGAGCGGTGCGCCTCCGATGAGAAGAATTGTTTTCGCTTCCGTGACAGACTGGACTTCTGCCTTTATTTGCGAGGCAAGCTCGTGCGTAGGCGCGGCGATGATAAGCTGCACCGACTGCGCCTTTTGCGGTGTAGAAGTGTTGAGCATATCAATAAGCGGAATAAGATAGGCGAGTGTCTTTCCTGTTCCTGTCTCTGACTGAAAGAGGATATTCTTTTTCTCCGCGAGCAGCGGAATTACTTTCTGCTGGACTGCGGTTGGAGTTGTAATTTGTTTTTTTGCAAGGATTTCCTGCCATTGTGCAGGGAACGAGTAATCTGACATATAAACGATTGTAGCATATTTTGGCGGTCTGTGCTATAATAGCGGAATATGAAGGTCGGTATAGACACATTCGGTTGCGATCACGGACATTCTGGCGTAGGCTCCTATCTTATGGCGCTTATAAATGAGCTTCAGAATGTTGAGGATATATCATTTGAGCTGTTCGGCGAAGAGTCGGACAGGCTTTCGTTCATCCCGGCTGGCGGAAAGGTCACTTTTTACGGGCTGAACGTAAATCAAAAGAAAAGTCATCGGACGTGGCATCAGATAAAGATTGACTCTATTGCTGGTAAGCAGCATTATGACGCGATTCTGTATCCAGCCGGTTCCGAGGTTATTCCTCTTTTTCAGCACGTTCCTGGAATTGCCGTTGTTAACAGCGTCCTTTCCGATTTGTTCCGCGGCAGCCGCAATCCGTTCCTGAAATTTGCGCACATAACGGCGTTGAAACGCACTAAGGCGATTATTGCTTCGAGTCAGTTTATCCGCAAAGATTTGATTTCGCTCGGAATAAATCCAGAAAAAATTGAGGTTATCCATCACGGCATTGACCACAGCCGCTTTTATCCGCGCGCAGAGTTGGTTGATGAGACTGTTCTTATAAAGCCGTTCTCCATAAAGCGGCCGTTCATTATATACGCGTCGCGCCTTCAGAACGCCGAAAAAAAGCATGTTGAGCTTATAAAAGCGTTCTCTGTTTTCAAAAAGCAGACGGGGCTTCCGCATCGGCTTGTTCTTGCAGGAGATGAGGGTGACTACTCCGATGCAGTGCGCAAAGCAGCCGCCGCGTCAGAATTCGCTTCTGACATTTTCATAACTGGATATTTCCCGCACGAGCATTTCCCGGAGCTTTATTCCTGCGCCGATGCTTGTATTTTTCCGTCGGTCACCGAGGGAGTAGGGCTTCCTGTAATTGAGGCGATGGCGACCGGTATTCCTGTAGCTTGTGCGAAAGCCGGTTCTTTGCCGGAAATTGCCGGCGATTGTGCGAATTATTTTAATCCAGATGATATAGAGGATATGGCGGCGGCGATTACGGCTGTTGTCACGGATGCAAAAGTTCGTGATAAGCTGATAAAAGCCGGGTTCGAGTGGACAAAGCGGTTTTCTTGGGAAAAAACTGCGGCTCGTACGCTGGAAATTATCCGGAAAATCCTTGCAAAATAATAAAAAAACGCAAGCTTTTATAAGCCTGCGTTTTTTTTGTTTTCGTCGCGCTGGTCTCGTACTGAAAACCGTGCTGTAAAAGTCCTGCACAAAGTGCAGAATCTATGCTGAAATCTGCTTCGTATCCGTTTCTATAACGGCTTCTGCTTTCTGCTCGACAATCTCTTTAGTAATAACGAGTCTCTTTCTTCCTTCAATAGAAGGTGCGTCGAACATCGTGTCGATAAGAAGCTTCTCTACAATTGAGCGAAGACCGCGTGCGCCTGTCTTTCTCTTGATAGCCGTGTCAGCGATTGCTTCAATTGCATCATCAGTAAACTCAAGGTCTACGTTGTCCATCTTGAAAGAGGCGATGAACTGCTTTGTTATCGCGTTTTTCGGCTCTGTAAGGATGCGGCGAAGGTCGTCGCGAGAAAGTTCCTTAAGGGCTACAGAAATCGGCATACGTCCGATAAGCTCTGGGATAAGACCGAACTTAACGAGGTCGTCAGGAATTACCTGATTCAGAAGCTCCGTACGCTCCTCTTCTGTCATCGTCTGTATTGTCGCGCCAAAACCGAGCGTATTCTCGTGGATTCTGGACTCAATCACTTTATCAAGACCAACGAACGCGCCACCGCAAATGAACAGAATGTTCGTCGTGTCTATCTCAAGCATCTCCTGGTTCGGGTGCTTGCGTCCGCCCTGCGGTGGAACGCTTGCCTTTGTTCCCTCGATAATCTTAAGGAGAGCCTGCTGTACGCCCTCGCCGGAAACATCGCGTGTAATCGAAGTGTTCTCGGATTTGCGGGCAATCTTGTCTATCTCATCAATGAAGATAATTCCGCGTTCCGCCGCTGCGATGTTGCCGTCAGCCGCGTTTATAAGCTTGAGCAGAACATTCTCGACATCCTCACCAACGTATCCGGCTTCTGTAAGTGTCGTTGCGTCGGCTATTGCGAAAGGAACGTTCAGTTTTTTCGCGAGCGTCTTCGCTAGGTATGTCTTTCCGGAACCAGTCGGTCCAATAAGCAGGATGTTTGATTTCTCAATCTGTACGTCAGAATCGTCCGTAATTGACTGAGAAAGTCTCTTGTAATGGTTGTATACAGAGACGGAAAGAACTTTCTTGGCGTAGTCCTGTCCAATGACATACTGGTCAAGGAATTCCTTGAACTCGCGCGGAGTAGGTATCTCATCAAGTTCGATAGGAAGAACGTCGCTGCTTTTACGTGCAAGCTCCTCGTCTACGATTGCGGCACAGCGCTCGCATATATAAATTCCTGGAGGACCGGGAACAAAATCCCTGCCATCGTCAAGAGTATGGTTGCAAAATGAGCATCTTGGCACATCTTTATTTGACAGAAAAGCCATTTTTCCTCCGTGGCATTATTTTGTCGATAATGCCGTATTCAAGTGCATCTTCTGGTGTCATATAGAAATCTCTTTCCATATCCTCTAACAGTTTTTCAACCGGCTTGCCTGTGTGGAAAGCAAACCTGTCTGCTGTAAGTTTCTTTAATCTGATAATTTCTTTTGTCTGAATAAGAATATCGCTCGCCTGTCCGCCGGATCCGCCCCAAGGCTGGTGGATCATTATGCGTGAGGACGGAAGCGCAAAGCGTTTGCCTGCAGAGCCGCCTGCAAGAAGGAACGCGCCCATGCTCGCTGCCTGTCCTATGCAGATTGTCTGAACGTCACAGCGAACATACTGCATCGTGTCGTAAACGGCAAGCCCTGCAGTTACGGAGCCGCCCGGGCTGTTTATGTAAATGCTGATATCTTTCTCAGGGTTCTGCGATTCAAGGAAAAGAATCTGTGCGACAACAAGATCGGCTGTCATATCGTTGATTTCGCCGTCAACAAAGATAATCCTGTCCTTCAAAAGCCTTGAATATATGTCGTATGATCTTTCACCGTTACCTGTCTGTTCAATTACATAAGGAACAAGATTATTCATTTTTGGATCCATAGTTTTCTTCTCCTGAACATTTGAAATTGATATCAATGAGAGTCTGCAAAAATGCAGTTTCTCTCATTCCGCACTTTATACGAACGAACCCCGATGCTTCCCATCCCATAGTTCTTGGATGCACCGGGGCAACAAATTCGCGTATATTTTGCTTGGTCGCGGGGCTTTTTCGGCAGTCGCCTGCTCCGCGTTCCGGGCTATATTACTCTGCTTTTCCGTTGAAAAGTTCCTTGAAGGAAAGCTTGTCTCCCTTAGAAACCTTTATCTCGCTGAAAAGCTGTGTGTAAAGCTTCTGCTCTTTTGCGTCATCAATAAGATACTCTTTTTTGGTGGCATCCGCATAGTGCTTTTTAACTTCTTCAACAGTAATTCCTGCACCTTCTGCAATCTTGGCGTATTCTGCCTCAATCTCCTCTGGTGTAACGGAAATGTTTCTGTCCTTAAGCAAGCTTTCTACGATGATGCGGCCTTTGAGCATCTTTCCTGCGTCGCCAGTCCACTGAGTGATCATATCCTCTTTTTTCTGGCCGGATGCTGTAATCATCTTGTCGAGCTGCTCAGGTGTTGTCTGGAACTGCTGTGCGAGCATGCTCCAGCGGTGGTTGAGCTCTGCGTCAAGCATTGATTTCGGCAGGTCAAATGGATATTTCTCAATGAGTTTTTCAATAAGCTCGTTAGACTTGATTTCCTTAACTTTGTTCTCAAGCGCAGACTCCATGTTTTTCTTGATGTCTGCTTTCATGTCGTCGAGCGTCTTGTATTTCTCGTTAACGTCCTGTGCAAGCTCGTCGTCAAGGTCTGGAAGATCGCGAACCTTGATAGCTGTTACAGTTACGCGGATTTTCTTTGTCTTTCCTGCAAGGTCTTTATCTGCAAAGTCTTCGGCATAAACTTTCTCAATGTCTTTTGTCTCATTTTTCTTCATGCCGATAATTTCGTTGTCGAACTTGTAGATGTTCTGCTCTGTTCCGATTGTGAATACGAAATCCTGGCGTTTTGAACCTTCAATCTCGGCACCCTTGTCGTCAAGCTCTGCATAGTTAACTGTAACAATGTCGTCTTTTGCAGCCGGCTCGTTGTCTTTTCTGTCGATAACCATAGCGTTGCGCTCGCGGATTGCCTCAAGCTCGTCCTTAAGGTCTGCGTCAGTAATCTTTACCTGTGGCTCTTTTACTTCGATTCCTGTAAGGTCTGTTACAGAAACTTTCGGGAATACGTCGTATGTTACGGCGAACTTAAGGTCTTCGCCAACTTTAAGCTCAGGCACCTTGTCAATTACAGGCTGTGCGTAAGGAAGAGGGCGGTTGTCCGATTTTTTCTCGTCATATTCCGCGAAAACTGTTTCAAGTGCTTTCTCAACAAGTTCTGAAGCTGCATCTGCCTTGAGTGCTTCACCGTATTTCTGCTCAAGAATAGAAGCCGGAACCTTTCCCTTGCGGAATCCGGGAATCTGTACGTTCTTAACGCATTTCGCAACAGTGTCCTTGTACTGTGCGTCAACATCTTCTTTTCCAACTGTTACAGTAAGTTTTACAGCGGAATTCTCAAGCTTTTCGATTTTCTTTGTTACTTTCACGGTGGGTTTTCCTTTCGTGTAAAAAATGTAAAAAAAAAGCGATTCAGATTTCTCCGAATCGCTTTCGCCTAGAGCGGGAAACGGGAGTCGGACCCGCGACATCCACCTTGGCAAGGTGGCGCTCTACCACTGAGCTATTCCCGCAAGAATTGATACGAATGACAATCCGT
>JAEEGK010020237.1_pt1 | contig 14172 bp, 6 predicted proteins | sample 8958771 | NCBI WGS metagenome assembly JAEEGK01 (sample SAMN16246547, study PRJNA631951) | gut metagenome | biome: gut microbiome; feature: rumen; material: SC-attached | host: Bos | place: Iran: Karaj | collected 2018-10
TTTTTATTTTTTTTTTATTAATTTTTTTTTGGGTTTGAGTTATGTTTATTTAGGTTTTTTTTTTTTTTTTTTTTGTAAAATAATTGTTTTTTTTTTTTTTTTTTTTTTTTTTTTATTTTTTTTTTTTTTTTTTTTTTTTTTTTTTTTTTTGTTTTTTTTTTTTTTTTTTGTTGTAATATAATTGTTTTTTTTTATATTTTTTTTAATTATTAAATTTTTTTTTTTTGAAAATAATTTTTCTTTAATTTTTATTTTTCAACTTTTTATAAAGAAGTTTTAAATATGAATATTTATAATTTAAATAACAATAATTCAAAAGATGAATCAGATATTTTAATTCGTCAAATGAAAGTAAGGATATCAGAATTAGAAGAACAAAGTAGAAATTATCAAAATATTTTAGATGAAAATTATCAATTAAAAGAATTATTGAATAAACTCAATTCAGAAAAATCAAAAAATGAAAATGAATTTCAAAAAAATATTTCAATATTAAATACAAAAATAAATGATTTAATAAGTGAAAATGAAAATTTAAAAAATCAATTAAATGAAAAAATTGTTTCAAATAAAAAATTATATTATGATAATGAAGCATTAATTAAAGAATTAGATAATAATAATAATAATATATCTGAATTAAAAGAGCAAATTTATGAGTTAAGAAATAATAATAATGAAATAAAAAAAGAAAATGAAAGTTTTTTAAAAGTTCAAGATAATTATAATAATGATTATGAAAATTTAAAAGAACAAAATGAAAAATTATTTCAAGATAATAAGAATTTAAATAATATTTGTTTTGAACAAGAAGAATTATTAAAACAAAATGAAGAAGAAAAAATAAAATTAATTTCTCAAATTGAAGAAATTAATTTTGATTTGGATAAATTGAAAAAAATAATTCAATTAAAAGATGAAAATATAAATTTAATTCAAAATGAAAATGAAAATATGTTAAAGAAAATTGAACAAGATGAAATTCAAATTCAAAATTTAATTGATGAAATAGAATCAATTAAAAATGAAAATGAAAATTTAAAAATTGAAAATGGAAAAAATAAAAATGAAAATTCTTTATTAAAACAAAATAATCAACAATTAGAAAGTGTAATTTCTAATAAAGAAAAAGAAATAACTGAAAATGCAAATTATATAAATTCAACTAATAAAATAATAAATGATAATAATTTAGAAAAAGCAAATTTAAGTAATGAAAATGAAAATTATAAAAATGAAATTAAAAGATTAAAAAATGAAAATAATCAATTAAATTTGAAAATTAAAAATTATTTGGATATTAATTCAAAAATTGAAAAATTATTAAGTAGAAAAGAAAAAATTAATAGTCTTATTAAAAAAAATCAAAGGAATATTGAAAATTCTTTAGGTAATTTAGTAGAATCAATAAGTTAAAAGAGTAATTAAAATATATTTAAATAATTTTTTTAAGAAATCTTTTTAATAAACAAATTTATTTAATTCAAATTTACCTAATTTATTTTTTATATATATAATTTTTATTAATATCATAAAATATTTAATTAAATAAATAAAATATTATCAAACATTTTCTAAATTTTTTTCAATATTTTTTGCCTGATTCCTTAATAAAAGAATTAAATCTTCATTGAATGAACTAAATGATTTATCAAAATTAATAGCTTGATTTATTTTTTTCATTTCTTCTTCTTCAATATTATTATAATTATTCTTTAATAAATCTTCAATTATTCTCCTTAATAAAATATTATTTTCAATAAGTGAATTATTATAATTTAATAATTCATCTTTACTTTTAAAAATAATATCATATTCTCCATCTTTATCAATAAAATTAATAAAATCTTCATATTTAAGCATTAAATCTCTTAAGCTTTCATAAATAGAAATTTTTTCATTTAAAATTTGAAAAGATTTTTCATAATTAATATTACTTTTATCAATTAATTTAATTTCATTAATTTTATCTTTACAAAAAATAATATCTTCATTCTTTCTCATAATATCATTTCTTTCAATTTCATTTTTCCTTTCTAAAATAACATCTCTTTGATTATATATTACATTTTCTTTTCTATTTAAAGTATCTCTAATAACATAAAAATCATCATTTAATCTTATATCATCTGAAACACAATTTAAAACATTTCTTATATCATCAATTATTTCAATATATTCATTTAAATCATCTGTTGTTTGTAAATTTATTTTTTGATAATATTCAATTTGACTTAATAAAGAATAATTTTGAAATTCAAGATTATTTATTCTTTCAATTAAATAATTTGTATAATTTTCATTTTGATTATTAAAAAGTTGATTTAAGTAATTTTTGATATCTGAATTATTGTTTTTATTTTTATTTAATAATTGAATTAAAGATATTTTTAAATATTTTGAATTCTTTAATTTTTCTTCATCTTCCTCTTTTATCATTGTATTTAATGTGATTAATTTTTTTAATTCAGAAATTTCTTTATTTAAATTTTTTGTTTGGTTTTTTAATTCTAAATTCTCTGATTTTAATTTTTCAATTATATTATTTCTATTATTTGAATTTTGGCTTAAACTTTCATTTATACTATTTAAATTATTTAAAGAATTTAAATTCATTCTATTATTATTTTTACTTATTAATCTTTGTTTATTTTCAAAACTATTCATCAAATAATTTTCAGAAATTTCATTATTCAAATTTTGATAATTTTGATTTATTAAATTAATTTCATTTTTTAATTCATTATTTTCATATAATATATTATCATAATTATCAATTTTATATGTATTATTTGAGATAACATTTTTTAAATTATTTATTATTTGAGTTAATTGGTTTATTATTTCTTCTTTACTTTTATTTTTTAATTCTTCATTATTAATTTCTAAACAATTTCCAATTATTTTTCCAATTGTTTCATTTATTGATGGTAATTTATTAATTAAATTTCTATTACTTAAAAAATTATTATGAGGATTTTCAAATTCAAGATCACTTATTGCATTTAGTTTTTCTCTTAATATATTAAGTTCTTCTGTTGTAGGAACAATTCTTATTGTTTTTAATGACATTTTTTAATTTTAAATTTTATTTTTTTTTTTAACAATTTTATTTTGTTTCAATTAATTAATTAAAAAATCAGAATAAATTATTTATTATATTAAATAAATAAATGTTAATTCTTTTTCTTTTATCACAGTAATTTAAGTATATTTACACTAAATTAACCAAATTAAATAAAAAAATATATTTATAAAAAAAATCAATAAAAAATAATAACCCAAAAATTAAATAAAATACTAATAAAATCTATATTCCTATTTTTTCAAAAAAAAAAAAAACATAACTAAAAAAAATTAAAATCTCCATTAATTACATAAATATCAAAAAAAAAAAAAAATCTTAATTAAAAAATGCAACCCATTATTTTAAAGACAACAAAACCAGTTAACTATGATGGAAAATTAAAAGAATACTTAATAAAAAACTATGATGCAGAACTTCCAGAAAACATAAAAAATTTCATAGGTGAATTACAACAGAATCAATCAGTATTAAATAAAATGGGAGAAGTTGCACCAAATTTAGATACATTAAAAGTAAATAGAGAGATAGTTTTAAATTATATAAATCAATTAAATCTTTTAAGACAAAAAATGTCATTTGGTAAAGAAAATTTTTCAATTAAAATAGAATTTATTTGGAAAGATATTTTTAAAAGATCAAAATGGACTTCTTATAATATTAATTTTGAATTATATAATGCAATGTTTAATTTAGCAACAATTCATTATTTAATTGCATATCATATGGAAAAAGATAATAATAATGAGGAAAGTTATTTAAAAGAAATAACAACTAATTATAGAAATGCAATGGCAATTTTTGATTTAATTAAAAATGAAATAGCTCAAAAAATACCACAAAAAGAAATTCCATATGATTTAGAAACTTCTTATTTAGAATATTGTTGTAAATTATGTGAAATTCATGGTCAATTAAATTTAATTAAAATGGCAAATCAAAAAAATACTAAACTTGATTTAATAGCAAAATTAACTTTAGGTGTTAGTAATTTATATAAAGAAGCTGCTGGTTATTTCAATAGTGATATATTAAAAAAATATGTTGATAATGATTTTAAAAACTTTTTATTAAATAGATCAAATTATTATTATGGACAAATGTTTTTGAGATATTTTGATAATGAAATGAAAAAATTTAATGAAATTGGAGAAGGATATGGTAATGCAATTGCTTATTTATTTAATGCAGTTGAACAATTTCAAGAATGTAGTAAAAATGCAAAAAAATTAACTAAATTTATTGATGTCTTTGAATTAGAAAAATTAGTAGAAAAATTAACTAATCAAGGTAAAGAAATGTATGATAAAAATGAAAGAATTTATAGATCTTTAATTCCAGATTTAAAAGATGCTAAATATGAAAGTAAAAAAATGATTACTCCTTTAATGCCAAATGATTTATTTAAAACTCAATTTAATTTAGATTCATTAGTACCAAGAGAAGTAAAATTAATGATTCAAAATTATAAAGAAAAATTAATGAATTTTATTACTGAAAAATTAAATTCTTCAGAAACTCCAGATACAATTGATAATTTTATAAATAATTTTAATTTACCTAAAAAATTCACAGTTGGATCAGAAGAAAATGAAAAAGTTTCATATGAAATTCCTAATGATTTATGGAATAAAATATGTCAAGTTCAACAATTAGGAGGAACTGTTCAATTAAGTTCAACAATTGAAGGAATTATGCATAAAACAGGAGAAATGTTATATCGTTTAGATCAAGGTTTACAAATGTTATCTAATGAAGTTGCAGAAGATAATAAATATAGACAAAGATTTCAAAATCAATGGATAAGAAAAACTTCAAATGAATTAAATATTAATTATGTTAATACTATTCAAAAATATATTGCTAATTTACATCAAACTAAACAATATGATTTAAAAGAAAAAGATGATATTGTTAATAATATTAAAAATTTTGAAATGTTATCTTTACCAAAAGAAGTTTTAAATGAAAAAATTCCTGCTTCAAAAACAGAAAAACCTAAACCTTTAACTAAAGATGAACAAAGTGTAAGAGATAGTGTTCAAACTTTATTAAAATTAAAAGATGAATGTTTTAAAATTATTAATCCTATTTTTGAAAAATTAAATGATGAAAGTCAAATTGTACAATCATTTGTTGATGTTTTAGCAAAAAAAACAACTGAACAAGCAATTTTTGAAATGTCAAAAAGTGAATATGAATTAAAATTTGTAGAATTAGAAAAGTTATCAGATATAATAAAAAAAGATAAAAATACTTTAGAAGAAAATATACATAAAATTGCAAATGAATTAGCACAACCACAAAAACCAGAACAATATCCAAAAGAAGTAAATGATTTCTTTAAACAATTATTTAATTATTGTAATTTATATATGCAAAAATCTGAAAAATTAAGAAAAGGAAAAGATTATTATACAGGATTAGAAATGAAAATAAATGATGTTCTTAATGCAACAAATCAATTTGTTCAAAAAAGAGAAAGTGAAAAAGAAGCATTAATACAATCAATTACTGGATTGTCTTATAATATATTTATCAATCAATCAAGAGGAGGAGGAGGAGGAGGTAATAATCCAGGTAATAATAAAGCTTATGGAAACCAAGAAGATTTTCTTGATCCTACTAAAAATTTATATACTAATATTGGAATAAAAGGTTATAATTATGGAAATCAAAATTACAATAATAAAAATACTGGATATAATAATCAAAATAAAAATAATAATATGAATAATAATATGTATAATAATATGAATAATAATATGAATAATAATATGAATAATAATATGCAAAATCAAAATCCACATCCTTTTAGAACTCAACAATTTAATGGGAATAATAATCAAAATATGGGACAAGGGTTTAATAATAATAATAATAATAATTTTCCTAAATAAGTAGAATTAAAATTTTAGAATAAATAAAGTTAAATATCTTTATTAAGAATATATCTAAATTAGTTTAATTTACTATTTTTATTTATTTTATTTTAACCTTTTTTGGTGAAATAATAAAAAAAATTAATAAAAAAAATAATATAATTTAATATTTAATGTTTAAATAATTTAATACTATATTTTTTCCAATAATAATAGAATTATAATTTATAAAATTATAAATTAAAAATTAATCTTTCCATAATTTAATTTCCTTATCCCATCCTCCAGTTGCAAAAATGCCATTTTCTAATTCTATACAAGAAAAAACAAAAAAACTATGAGGTCTACATTTAGTATATTTTTTAATCAAATCCCCATTTTCATATTTATATTTACAAATATAATTCCATTCATTTTCATCAACAATTGAAGATAATAACATTCCATCACTACATTTATTAATAAAAAATAAAGTTTTATTTCCTAAAATATTTTTAATAATTTGATGATTTGAAATATTTATTAAATAAAATCCTTTATAATTAGTTCCTCCAACACATAAAATATTTTTATTTATTAAACACATATTTAATCCATAATCAGTTTCAATATCATTTAAACAAGTAATAAAAGAATATTTTATACAATCATAAAATTTAATAAATTTATCTTTATGAGAAGATACAACAAATTCATTATTTTGTAAATTTAAAATATTACAATATGAATCATTAGATTCTTGAAAAATAATATTTGTTATGTATTGAAATAAATTATTATTATTTAAATTCCAAACTTTTAGAGATTTATCCATTGAAACAGAAATTAATTCATTTTCTTTTATTTCAATAACTCTACAAACATTATCAGTATGACCAATTAAAATTTGTTTTAAAATATATGAATTATCATTTATTATTTCTATTATATTCATTGTTTCATCTGCAGAACATGTTATAATATTATCATTATTTAAAAAATTAAATGATAAAATTGGAAGATTATGTTCTTTAATTGATAATTCTAATTCAAATGTTTCTTTATTATAAATATTTAATAATCCATCAAAAGAACTTGATATTAATCTACCATCTTTTAATTTTGATAATTGAGTTATATATTTTGTATGATGGATTATTGTTGTTATATTTGTTTTTAAAAATGAATCTGGTATGAAATTTAATATTAATATTATGTCTAATGGAAATTTTATTTCCAATGATTCTTCGGGTTTAATATTTATTTCAAATGATTTTTCTTCAAAAGATTTTTTAATAAAAATTGTTATATCATTTATTGTTTTTATATTTGGGATTAATTTAAATTGTTCTGATATATTATTGAATTGAAAATTATTTTTGAATACTTGATTTGATTGTCTTATTATGAAATCAAATGAATCGAAATAAAGTTTTATTATTAATTGATTGTCAATATTGTTATAAATAAAATTCAAACCAAATGTTTGATTATGTGGAATATTATTTGATTCTTCCATAGTTTAATTTTTATAAAAAAATTTTTTATTGATAAATAATATATCAAATAAATTATATTAAAATAGATATCTTATTTACTAACTTTTAGATTGGTTTAAATGGTAAATATAAAGTAAATCATTAATACTTCTTGATTTTTGAGCTGTAATAGCACTTTCACCAAAAGAATTAATAAATTTTAAATAATTTTCATTTACAAGTCTAGAATTGAAAATAATATCAATTTTATAATTAGTTGAATTTACTTTTATTATTGTATCAATTACTCTTTTTGTACTAATTTCTTCATTCTCATTTTTACCTACTCTTAATCTCATAATATATTTTTCATTCTTTTCATAATCATACTTTTTACCATTTCCTTCAATTACACATTTATCACAATCTATTATAATAAAAATTGCACTTATACATGTTGAATTAATATTATCAAATTTAAAATATAATTTATTTTCTTTAAAAGAAAAATTAATATTTTTTTCATTAATTTCACAAGGAAATTTTTCTTCAGTTAAATTTAGCATAAAAGCATTTCCATTTTTATTAAAAGAAGTAGTATAATTTTCATAATACATTAATTTTTTATTTTCTTTTGTTAGTTTTTTTAAATATTCAACTCCTTTATTTGGATAAAAAATAAGGTTTACTTCTTTATTATTTTCATCAAAAATTTCCATAAATTCACCTCTTATTGTATAAAATTCACTATATGGATAAGGTTTCAATATTATTATTAATAGTATTAAAATTGGTGTGACAATTATTATACTATTTATTATTATCGAATATAAATTATTAGTTGCATCTTTTAAATTTATTTCATCTTTATTTTCTTTTTCTTTATTATCTTCTGTTATATTATTATCAGGTTTCAAATTTTCTTTTAAATCATCTGAAAAATGATTTATTATTTTATTATCAGTATAAGCAATGGAAAATCCAAAGATAGAACAATGAAAAGTAAACAAGAAGAAAAAAACATATAAAAATATATCTGCAAATAATCCTTTTAAATTAGTAGTAAATTGCATAACTAAAGGAACTAAAATAGAATAAAAAATAGACATAATAATAATTCTTATAATAGCAAAAATATATCTTAAATAAATATTTTTAACTAAATAAAATAATAAAGAAAAAATACTATTTAAAATAAAAGGAAGAGATAAATCAGTAGTAATAGAAATTAACATAAGAAAAATATCAATTAATAATCTAATTAAATCCCATTTTTTAACTTTAAAAATTAATTGAATAAAATAAAAAATACATAATCCAGAAAAAGTAATTAAAACAACAAAAAATTGATTAGAACCAAAAGAACAAGGATTAAAAAAATATGAAATATAACTTTCTAAAAAGTAAAAACCCAAAATAAAAATAATTCCAAGAAAACCTTTAGTAATTTCACTTAAAACATTATAATTATTTTTTTCATTCCCTTCAATAAAATAAATAATTAAAATAATAATAATAAAAAAAATAGGAACGAAATTATAAACAAAAGTATCAGTAACATATAAACTAAAAGGTGAAATTCCATAACTAAAAACATTTCCATTTTCTTTATCATCAAAAGGAAAATAATTAATAACAAAATCTAATAATTGATGACCACAAATTGATAAATGATAATCTTTATAAATTTTATCATATTTACTATGATAATGAGAACTTAATCCAATAAAAACATTCATTCCACCTTTCCAATTTTGTTCATTAAAAACTACACAATCAGTATAAGAACTTGTAATATTTCTATCATACAAAAAATTTAAAGGTAATAAAATAGTTCCTTTAGTTTTAACTAAACTTTTAATAATATTTTTAGAACCTAAATTATTTTTTAAAATATAAACATAAGGAGTATATGAACCCATTCCTTCTAAATTTAAATAATCATATTGAGTATTTGATTTATTATATATATTAACAAATGCTCTAACTGAAATTAAACCTAATTCTTCAAGTCCATCAAAAAGAAAATCAATTTGTGTATTTATATTATAATTATTATTAATTAAAGCATCTATTGTTCCTATCATTGATATTATATTTATTTGATCATCATATGCTGTTCCTCCTTCTGTTAAATTATGTCCATCAAAATGTGCTGCTATTAATAATTTGTTTTTATTTGTTAAATTTTTATTTTTTGGTATTAATTTTACTATTATTGTAGGTGTATTTTTATATTTTGAGCTACTTTTATTATATGTAGTGTTTATTAGTTTTTCTATTTCTATTTCTATGTTTGGATTTTTTTTTGATGTTTTTAAATTTGATAAATGAGTTTCTAATTTTTCGATAAATTTATAGTATGAATCTGAAAATGCATATCTTTGATAAGAAGTTGTTTCTTTCCAAAGTTTTATATATTTTTCATCATTAAAATAATTTTTTGAATACAATTGAATGATTTTTCCTTCAGAGAGAAGTTGAAAAAAAAAATATAAGGAAATTGTAATTAAATAAATTAAAATTATGTGTTTATAATTTTGTAATTTATTTTCCATCATAATTTAATTATATTATATTTTTTGAAAATATTATTTAATTATTTTTTAAATGAGAATAATAAAAAAGAATTTGATTATTCAATTTTTTAATAATAAAATAAAAATTTAATTTTTTCTAAAGAATATTAATACTTTATTTTTAATAAATTAATAGTATTTTTTTAATAATAATTCCCAATTTTTCTTAATTCCAATATTTTTATAATATTTAAAAAAAATGTTATTACCAAAAATTCTAAATAGAAAATTTAGAAAGTCCTTTTATAATAATTATAATCCAGAGTCAACACTATTAAGTTTCAATACAATATCATATAAAGATAATTCAAACAGTCTTTCAAATAAACAAAAATCATCAAAAAATAATTTTTTTGAAGAAACAAGAGCAAATTTTAATAATAAACCAGATATTTTTTATAAATTATATTCAGATGAAGATTTAAGTAAAGAGAAAAAAAACGGACCTAAATTTCCATATAAACCACAACCAAAAATAAAAGATAACAGAACATTCAAACCAAAATTTAGAAAAAGAAATATCTCTGATACTGATTTTCTAAATATGAATTTAACAACAAGAGATCACTTAAATATTAGATTTTCTACTCAAATAGAAAGAGATTTAGATAATTTAATAATGAATAAATTATTATTAAATAAAAAGAAAGAGATTAATATTAATAATATTGAAATAAAAAATAATAATTTAAATAAATTACAAAATATTGATTTAGAAGAATTTAGAAATTTTCTTTTAAAAAAAAATGATAAAGAGCAAATGAGATTATTATCTTCAAAAATATTAGAAAAAATAAATGATCATAAAAAAATGAATCAAAAAAAAGATGATTTACCATTATTTAATATAACAAATAATTATTATTTTGATAAAATAATTAATAGAATTGTTAGAAAAGTAATTTTTTCTACAAATAAAAATAAAGATATTAAAAGTGATTTTGTTATGAATATGTTATTAGATGAAGGAAATAATTTAGAATTATCAACTAATAAAGAAATGGAATTAAATTGTAATATAAAAAATTTTTCGACTGTTATTCTTCAAAATGATTATAAAATTATTTTAATTCCTTTAATTAATTCAGTTCAACCTTTAAAAAAAAATCACTTAAATTATATTAATGAACCAATTTATAAAACAGAATTAATCAAAAATAAAAATTCATTTGATAAAACTTTCGATATAAAAACTAATTATAAAAATAATGATAATAAAGATAATAAAAATTCTTTTGGAAAGAATTTTGGGAAAAATTTTAATAGTTATAATAAAAATTATAATAATACTATAATTAATAATAATATTAATAATTGGAATGAAGATAAAAATGAAAAAGATTTATTTGAAGAAAATAATAAAAATGATATTTGGAAAATGTTTTCAGAGCAAAGTAAAAGAAAAAGAAGGAATATTATTAAAAATTTTGGAATAAAATATTATGTGGATGAGAATAATAAGAAATATTATTATCAAGATTTTAATGAATATGATGAACAAAGAAATAATAATAATACAATTAATAAATCTAATGATAAAAATACATTTGATACAACAGAAGAAAATGTTGTTGATAATTTTAATACTATATCTTATTTTTTTCAAAATAAAAGGAAAATAAAAGATGATAATTTGAATATTGATATATTAAATATTTTAAATCCAAAAAATAAAAACAAAACTTTTTATTCAAAAAATAATATTATGAAAGAAAATAATAAAAAATCGATAAACAATAAAAATTATCATGTAAATAATAAAAAGAAAAATAATAATGAAAATAATTATGATAATAATAATGATAATAATAATGATAATGGTAATGAAAATTATATTAATAATGATAATGAAAATGATAACAGTAATAATACAAATAATAAAGGAAATAATAATAACAATGATTATAAAAAAACTAATAATAATAATAATGAAATTAATTTTATTTATGAAAAGAATAATAATTCAGTAAAAACAATAAATGTGAATAATAATGATAGTTTTTTTAATACTTTATATAAACAAAATAATAAAAATGATGATATAAATTCTATAAAAAATAAACTATTAGAATCAACAACTGATTTTTATAATAATAAAACAAATGAAAGTTTGACTCATAATTCAATTCTAAATCTTTATAAAAATAATAAAAATAATATTATTAAAAAACCTATGAATGAAAATAATAAAAATAATGTAGATAATAAATCAAATGAAAAAGTAAAAAATAAAAAGAAAAAAAAAAATAATTCATCACCAAAGGATATTTCAGTTAATACAAAAGAAAAAAAAATAAAACAAAAGAAACAAAAAATTAATACAAATCCAAATAAAAATATAAATGAAGAAGAATATGAGAATTCAATAGAAGAAGAAATAAATGAAAAAAAAGAAAAAAATAAATTGAAAACATATAATAAAAGAATATCATTAAATTTTCAATCAGAACCAACAAAAAAAAATAAAAAAAGAAAAAAGGTAAAAGAAATAAAAGAAGAATCAGATGATTCAAATATTGATGATGAATTAGCAGAAATAGAAAAAAAATTTTCAATTAGAAATTCGATACAATTAAAAAATAATGTATCAAATACAATAAAAAGTGAAAATGAAAATAAAGAAGAAAATAATAAAAATGAAGAAAAATTAAAAATAAATATAAACAATAATAATATTACATCTTCATTTGATAAATCTTCTTCAAGTTTAATTGATTCAAAAGAAGAAAAAGATGAAATTAAAAAAAAAGATTTACCTAAAAAAATTAATACTTGGGGATTAGTAGGATTAAAACCAATCCCAAAAAAAAATCATCATCATCATTATACTGTTAATAATAGTAATTTTTCAACAATTTATAATTTGAATCAAATTAATTTTGATAACATTAATGAAAATCAAAAAAAATCAAAAGATGAAAAATTATTAAAAGTAAAATATGAACAAACAAAAAAGAAAAAAGAAGAAAATCAAAATTTAGATAATTCAAATAAATTATCATCATCATTTCAAAGTAATCATTCAAATGAGAATAATGAAGCATATAATGATTATATTAAAAATCAAAATATAAAAGCAAATACTTTTAATAAATTTATAAATAAAAATAAAAGTTTGTTAAATGAAATAAATAAAATAAATGAAAATAAAAAACAATTAATAAGAAAAAGAACCATTCAAAAAATAATAAATTTAGATTATAATAATCCAAAAAGTAAATTTTTTAAAAGTCATCAAATAAGAGAAGAAGAACAAAAACAAAGAATCAAAACAAAAATAACAAATAAATTAAAAAAAATAGAAAATATAAACGAAGCAGATTTGAATACAAAATTAAAAGATTATCAAATAATAGAACAAATAAAATTTAAAATGACTCAAGAAATGTCAAAAGAAGGAAAACAAATGTATCAAGATTTATTAAATCAAATTCAAAAATTAAAAGAAAGTGATGTTAATTCATATATTAATTCTTTAGAAGATGGTTTAGGAAATTTACAAGGAGAAATTGATGCTATTGCAAATGCAAGATTAATTGAAGAAAGATTAAATTTATTTATTGATAATTTAAATAAAGATAGGAGAAGTTATATTGAAAAAAGAAATACTTTGGCTGAAAAAATTATTATTAAAGATTATAAAGTTGAAAGTTCACTTGAATCAAGAAGAAATTCTTCAGTTGGTGAAAAAAATAATTATGTAAATTTTAAATTTTGATTTTTTTATTGTATTTTATAATTTTTTTAATATAAATATTTTAATTATTATTTTTTATCATTTAATTGATATTTAAATTATTGTCCAAATTTGATACAATTAATTATGTCAATACAAATAATCTATTCAAATAGTAATAATATTATTTGCACAATTTATAATAACTCACATTCAAATGTGATAAATTCAATTCGTGATAATGTAATATATGATATAAATGAAGGAATTACAAAAGCAATTTATAATGAACATGAATTCAATTTTAATTTCCCTTTAAAAGAAAAGGAAATCAAATTTATAAGCAATAATAAAAAATATATTGCTAAGATCATATGTTATGAAGAAATTATTTTCATATGTGAACAATTAAATATAAAAAATAATCCTCATGTATATTTAAAAAATAATGATTATTTCCCTCTTTCTATTAATAATTTTTCAAAAATAATTG
>JAEEGK010020241.1_pt1 | contig 14169 bp, 11 predicted proteins | sample 8958771 | NCBI WGS metagenome assembly JAEEGK01 (sample SAMN16246547, study PRJNA631951) | gut metagenome | biome: gut microbiome; feature: rumen; material: SC-attached | host: Bos | place: Iran: Karaj | collected 2018-10
AATCGCGGATCAGCATGCCGCGGTGAATACGTTCCCGGGCCTTGTACACACCGCCCGTCACACCATGAGAGTCGGGAACACCCGAAGTCCGTAGTCTAACCGCAAGGGGGGCGCGGCCGAAGGTGGGTCTGATAATTGGGGTGAAGTCGTAACAAGGTAGCCGTATCGGAAGGTGCGGCTGGATCACCTCCTTTCTAAGGAGACCTCGGCTGATGAAATATTCAGTCGTAACATCCTATGGTCAGCCATGATGTAGTTTTTCGTTGTTTAATTTTGAAGGTATAACCTTCATGCGATGATTAGTTGGGGGTTTAGCTCAGCTGGGAGAGCGCCTGCCTTGCAAGCAGGAGGTCAGCGGTTCGATCCCGCTAATCTCCACCAAACGGGCCAATAGCTCAGCTGGCTAGAGCACACGACTGATAATCGTGAGGTCGATGGTTCGAGTCCATTTTGGCCCACCACACAAGATTGAAAGATCTTGTGATTTGTATCTTGAAAACTGAACACAGAAAGAAGCAATTATGGTTATATATCAAGTGATTGATATATGACGAGAAGGCAACAGTAAGGAAATTCAAAGAGTAGTTAAAGCAACTAACAATTTGGGTAAATTACAATTTTGTTGGAAAGGGTAAACTGATCCAATAGATGGAGCCTGCATAATTCAAACTTCAAGAGAACCAAGAAATTGGACCAACTCTGAAAAGTTTGACCGAGAGGTCAAGCATAAAAGAGCGCGAGGGGAATGCCTTGGCATCAGGAGCCGATGAAGGACGTGATAAGCTGCGATAAGCTTCGGGGAGCTGCAAATGAGCATTGATCCGGAGATTTCCGAATGGGGAAACCCACCGCAAGGTAACGTATACTGAATCAAATAGGTATACGTGGGGAACCGCCTGAACTGAAACATCTAAGTAGGGCGAGGAAAAGACATCAACCGAGATTCCGCTAGTAGTGGCGAGCGAACGCGGAGGAGGCCAAACCGGGGGTCGCAAGATCTCCGGGGTACGGACCCGCATCACGCGGAGGATTTGTTAGAAGAACGGCATGGGAAGGCCGGCCATAGAGTGTGAGAGCCACGTAATCGAAAACGAATCTGAGCAGCGGGGATCCAGAGTACCGCGGGACACGAGGAATCCCGTGGGAAGACGGGGGGACCACCCTCCAAGCCTAAATACTACCTGATGACCGATAGTGGAGCAGTACCGTGAGGGAAAGGTGAAAAGCACCCCGGGAGGGGAGTGAAAGAGTACCTGAAACCTTGTGCTTACAAGCAGTCATAGCCCGTTAAAGGGTGGTGGCGTACTTTTTGTAGAACGGTCCGGCGAGTTATAGTAACTGGCGAGCTTAAGTGATTCAGTCACGGAGGCGGAGGGAAACCGAGTGTTAATAGCGCGAATGAAGTCAGTTGCCATAGACCCGAAACCGGGTGACCTAGCCATGTCCAGGCTGAAGTGGAGGTAAAACTCCATGGAGGGCCGAACGCACGTTCGTTGCAATGACCGGCGATGAGGTGTGGCTAGCGGTGAAATTCCAATCGAACCCGGAGATAGCTGGTTCTCCCCGAAATAGCTTTAGGGCTAGCGTCGGTAATGAGTTTAACGGAGGTAAAGCACTGAATGAGCTAGGGGGCGATAAGCTTACTGAACTCTATCAAACTAAGAATGCCGTATAAATGCTTACCGGCAGTCAGACTGCGAGTGATAAGATCCGTGGTCAAAAGGGAAACAGCCCAGACCCACAGCTAAGGTCCCAAATACATGCTAAGTGGAAAACGATGTGAGATTGCATAAACAACCAGGATGTTGGCTTAGAGGCAGCCACTCGTTCAAAGAGTGCGTAATAGCTCACTGGTCGAGTGATCTTGCGCGGAAAATTTAACGGGGCTAAGCATGTAACCGAAGCTTGGGATGCACGAAAGTGCGTGGTAGGGGAGCGTCGAATACGGGGTGAAGTCAGAGCGAGAGCACTGGTGGACTGTATTCGAGTGAGAATGCCGGAATGAGTAGCGAGAATTATGTGGGAATCATAATGGCCGAAAATCTAAGGTTTCCTGGGGAAGGTTCGTCCGCCCAGGGTAAGCCGGGAGCTAAGGCGAGGCCGAAAGGCGTAGTCGATGCACATACGGTTGAAATTCCGTAGCCTCTCATCACTAGAAAGCTGACACATAGAGATAGCTGATCCCGGCCGTTGGTCGCGCCGGGCGCAAGGGACCGAACTACAAGTAGGGAAGTCGGCGATGCTCTGTGGCGAGAAAAGGCGAAGGTGAGAGCCCGTACCGCAAACCGACACAGGTGGATGAGGAGAGAATCCTAAGGCCAACGGGAGAAGGGTTGTTAAGGAACTCGGCAAATTGACCCCGTAACTTCGGGAGAAGGGGTGCCTCGTAAGAGAGGCCGCAGAGAATAGGCCCAAGCAACTGTTTACCAAAAACACAGGTCTCTGCTAAATCGAAAGATGACGTATAGGGGCTGACGCCTGCCCGGTGCCGGAAGGTTAAGAGGAGAGCTTAGAGCAATCGAAGGTTCGAATTTAAGCCCCGGTAAACGGCGGCCGTAACTATAACGGTCCTAAGGTAGCGAAATTCCTTGTCAGGTAAGTTCTGACCCGCACGAAAGGCGTAATGATTTGGGCACTGTCTCAACAGCCCGCCCGGCGAAATTGTAGTACCGGTGAAGATGCCGGTTACCCGCAACTAGACGGAAAGACCCCATGGAGCTTTACTGCAGCTTAATACTGAGATTCGGTAATACATGTACAGGATAGGTGGGAGACAGAGAACCACGGCCGTCAGGTTGTGGGGAGTCGCCGTTGGGATACCACCCTTGGATTGCTGGGTTTCTAACCTGCGGCCGTGAATCCGGTCGGGGGACACTGTTAGGCGGGCAGTTTGACTGGGGCGGTCGCCTCCTAAAGCGTAGCGGAGGCGCTCAAAGGTTGGCTCAGCATGGATGGAAACCATGCAGTGAGTGTAAACGTATAAGCCAGCCTGACTGCGAGACCGACGGGTCGAGCAGAGACGAAAGTCGGAGTTAGTGATCCGGTGGTATGTGCGTGGAAATGCCATCGCTCAACGGATAAAAGCTACCCTGGGGATAACAGGCTGATCTCCCCCAAGCGTCCACAGCGACGGGGAGGTTTGGCACCTCGATGTCGGCTCGTCGCATCCTGGGGCTGAATTCGGTCCCAAGGGTTTGGCTGTTCGCCAATTAAAGCGGCACGCGAGCTGGGTTCAGAACGTCGTGAGACAGTTCGGTCCCTATCTGTTGCGGGCGGAGGAGATTTGAAGGGAGCTGTCCTTAGTACGAGAGGACCGGGATGGACAGACCTCTGATGCACCAGTTGTCCTGCCAAGGGCACAGCTGGGTAGTTACGTCTGGACGAGATAAACGCTGAAAGCATCTAAGCGTGAAACTCCCCCTAAGATAAGATCTCCCATCCGAAAGGAGTAAGGCACGTCGTAGACGATGACGTTGATAGGTCGGGGGTGTAAGTGCGGCAACGCATTGAGCTGACCGATACTAATATGCCGAGGGCTTGACCTACAAATGCAGGCTCAAATGCTTTCGAACCATTCTTTTGATTCGTCGCTATGTTCAGTTTTCAGGGTACAAGCCCTGCGGAACGCAGAGGATACAATCGCGAAGCGCTCCGACGAAGTTGGTGTTGATTGTCCTGAGGGTCCACCTGTTCCCATCCCGAACACAGAAGTTAAGCTCAGGTTCGTCGACGATAGTATGCGGGTGACTGCATGTGAAAATAGATAACGCCAACACTCATATTCCTCCTTAGCTCAGTCGGTAGAGCGACGGACTGTTAATCCGTGTGTCGTCTGTTCGAGTCAGACAGGAGGAGCCATTTTAAAAAGGTTACTGTGTCTTCACAGTAACCTTTTTTCTTATTCTTTATTGCACTATCTACAAATTGTTTGCTCCTGTTTTGGTCATTATTGCCACATTCCTTCCACGAAGTTATGTTGTAAGATCAGAATAAAGCCATTCTAAGATCGCGTTAAGTGTTATTTTGTGTTGTCGCGTTTCAAAAATGGGTGACAAAATGAGTGACAAATAACACGAAAAAAATACTTCGCAATTTAGACGAATGCTTATTGTAGGGCGATAAGACATCAGGGTGACGGAGAGTCAGTGTACGACTCAAGAGGATTGCTGTTCATATAAATAGCCCCCTTCGTATTCCGCGAAAGGGGCTAAAATATCTCAGCTGTTATAAGATTCCTAAATCGTGAAGCAGCTTAATTACGCTTATTTATAGCGAAGAATACTTGTGTCGAGAATTAATCCTTATGCCGCTAAACCATGCGGCAACTTTTACATGAAAGATGCCAATAATGGCGATAGCTACTGCTATTACAGCCAAAATCATCTTGCACCACGACCAATCCCCATATGCGTGCTTTTTCTGTAATCTGCCCCGGGCCGACAGTGCTGCCGGCCGCTCGGAGCGTATCCCTAAATGAAAGTTAACTGCAGTTTCAGGCCTTATCGACGTTCATTACAAACGCGCTGAAATTAAAGCCGTCGATCGGATCGTCGTGGCTGGTGCCGACATAGTCCTTGCCGAGCAGATCGAAGAAATCGCCGCTGACGGTGATATCGGGCAGGCGGCCGACAAGCTCGCCGTTCTCCATCAGGTAAGCCATCTGCACGGGCGTCGCAAAGTGACCTTCGGGCGTGGCGTCGCCGCCGGCCGCGACCACCACGAGCACCGCCTTGCCGGGCACGAGCTCCTTAAGGCTCTTTGCGGTCGGTTCCGCATAAAGGCCGGGCAAGTCCATATCGGGAACGCCGTCATACGCCGCAGCCGCGGTCCCGAGGTTCGGAAGGCCGTAAGCCGCCGCCGTCTTTTTCGTGGTGAGAAGGCCCTTCAGCACGCCGTTTTCAACGAGAGAAGGCCTCATATCCGGGGCGACGCAGCCTTCGGCGTCGAAGAAGCAGCCGCTTGGAGCGGTTTTGAGGTTCATATCGGCCTTGAGGGTCAGCTTATCGGAGAACACCTTTTCGCCGAGCTTGCCGCTCAGAAGCGACGCGCCCGCGGCGTAGAGATCGCCGACCATATGATTGAGATACCTATACAGGAGCTGCGCGGGTTCGATCAGGATCGGGTATCTGCCGGGCTCGATATCGGCGGGCTTATAGAAGGCGTCGTACTCCCTCTTGAACTCCGCGAGCAGCGCTTCCTCATCAAAGTGGTCGCCGCTCCAGCCGAAGCCGGTATCGAAAAGGTTGCCGCTGCCGCGGCTCTGCGCGACCAGGTTGATACTGAGTTCTCTGCCGCAGCTTATAAGATGCCTTCCGAGGGAATTTTTATATTCCGTCCTGCTGCGGGTAAGGCTGATCTTGTTGGTAAGCGCGAACTTCGGGCAGAGCTCGCCGAGGCGGTCGAGGAAACGCTGCATCGTCGGGATGAATTCGGCGACCGGGATGATCTCCTCATCATGGATCTCCTCCTGCTCGAGGGGACCTTCGAGGCAGCAAGGATACGGGATCGCGAAAGCGAGCGCTGCCTTCGCCTTTTCGGTCAGTTCTTCTTCGTTCGGTTCGCCGAGGCAGCCGGCGACGCCGATGCAGCCGTTTTCATAGACGCGGACGGTGCCGGTCGTTTTTTCGATCTCGCGGAAGCTGTCGATCTTCCCCGCCGTGACGTTGAGCGTTACGGACTGTTCTGTTTTTTTGATGAATTCTTTTTCCATTTTGATCACCTCGATTATTGAACGTTCATTTCGGAAACCCTGACGTACGGTCCGCCGAAGCCGACGGGCAGAGGATACTGCTCCATCTTGCCGCAGCCGCCTCCGACGAAGGAGAGGAGCTCGACGTCCCTTGTGAGACCGTCGATGAGGCCGAGCGTTTCGAACACGTTGCCGGAAATAACGCTGATCTGCGCGGGGCGGCCGAGCTTGCCGTTTACGATCTCATACGCGACTTTCGGCGCGATGGTAAAGGTGCTCATACCGCTGCCGTGCTTGACGGTTTTGATGAAATAACCCTTTTCGATAGGCGCGATGAGCTCATCGAAGCTCAAGTCGCCTCCCTCGATATATGTCGTCGTCATGCGGACGATCGGCTCGAATTCGCAGTCGATCGCACGGGCGTTGCCGGTCAGTTCCTCATCGAGCGCCGCGGCGGTCTGCGCACTGTGCAGACGACCCGCAAGCACGCCGTTTTTGATGAGGTAATTCTTGCGCGCCTTGGTGCCCTCGTCGTCATAGGGAACGAAGCCGCTGCCGGGGATGGCGCCGCTTTCCGCGATGGAAAGGATCGGCGAGCCGACTGCCTTGCCGAGCTGCCACTCCTCCTTCATCGTTTCATCGGAAATCATGAAGTCCGCTTCCGATTTATGGCCGAAGCTCTCGTGGGCGAATACGCCCGCAGCCTCCGGGGAGAGCACGACGGGGTATTTTCCGGCCTCCACGGGCACGGCATTGCGCATGCTGTCCGCCTGCTCGCGGACGGAGCCGCGAATGGTCTCCTCAAGGCCGCGGAGCTCCTCAAAGCGGGTCACGCCGTTGCTCCAGCTGCCGTGGAACTGCTTTTCTCCCTCCGCCATCGCGAACGAAAGAACGATGCCGCAGGTCTGATAATCATAGGCGACGTCCGCGCCGAGGCTGGAGAGGAAGCGGAATTTGCTGTTCCTGTCAAGGTACTTTCCCTCGGGCAGGGTGACTGCGGGCTCCTCCGAAAGGATCGGCAGGTAGGAAAGCAGCAGCTCCTGCTTCTTCGCGAGCGGGATATCGCGGACGGAGCAGCCCATGAAATTCGAGAGCTCGTCGCGGTTGACTTCGAAGCGCTTTACGATCGGGTCCTCTAGGATCGCCGGGTTCGCCGTCGCCGCGGCGTAGAGACCGTCCAGCGTCTTCTGCAGGTGGTCGACGTCCGTCACGGAAGCGTAGTACCAGAGCTTGCCGTCGTAAACGCGCAGGAACGCCTGCTTTTCATTGCGGGTCTTCATCTCCTCGAGGACGCCCGCCTTGTACGAGATCGTCGTGCGGAAGCGGTCCTCGATGCGGATATCGGCATAGTAGCCTTCTTTGAATTGGATCATTTCGGTATTCTCCTTGTTTGGATTTTCATTCTTCTTTTCGCGGAGGCGGAAGAGCCGTCTTTTTTCCTCCGGCTCGCCCTGCCAGGCGAAATATTCAAGGTTTTCAACGGTAAAGTACGGCTCGAAGAGCGCGGCCCACTCCTCATCCGTCCTTGAAACGAGGCGCAGAACGCCGTCCATGTAGAGTTTACAGCCGTCCGTGAGCTCCATGTCCTTTTCGGCGGCTTTTTCCGGCGAGAGATAATAGTTGAGGCCGATCACGATCTCCGCGTCCTCCGCCGCAACGCGCGCCGCTTCGCGCAGGAGCTCCTCCGCGGTCTCCGGCGGGACGGTATCGAGAACGTTGCTGATGAAGATTCCGTCAAAGGTCCCTGCGGGAACGGTTTTCAGCCAATCGTTTCCGCCGCATACGGCGTGGACGCGGTCCCCGACGCCGCAGAGCTCCGCGATGAACCGGGCCGTTTCCGCTGCGTTCGGCGCGGGATCCGCCGCAGTGACGTCTCCGCAGCCGTTCTTCGCGGCAGCCGCGGCGGCCCAGCCGTTGCCGCAGCCGAGATCCAGCACCTTTTTCTTTGCGCCGAGCCCGGCCGCCGCCTTCAACAGTTTTTCCGACGGAGCCATTTCATCCGGGCTGCTCAATCCGCTCTCGCGGATCGCCTGTTTTTCCTCCTCCGGGATAGTGAATGCGCCGTCCCAGAATTCCACCAGATTTTTATTATCCTGAAGCAGTTTTTCGTTCATTTTTCTTCCTCCTGTGCGGTCCCTTCCGTTACTTGTCTCCTTCGCAGACTTCTTTCCAAAGCGCTGCCAGCTCTCCGCTCCCGCCTTGCTTTACTATGTTTGCAACAGCGTCCATTGCGGATGCGCCGATATCGTCGTGCACGCTCGCGCCTTCGATCCGCTCGATGAACCGGATGTCGCTTTCATCATAGCTCGGGGATGCATCGAAGAATTCGGCAAGCTCCTTAGCTTTTTTCAGGGACTCGCGGGCGTCGTCCTCCCTGCCCTGAAGGAGCTGCGTGAGGGCGGCCGCGGCAAGAAGCCCGCTGTTCACCTTATCGAAAAAGTTCGGCCTGCCATCTTTTCTGAGTCCAAACATCAGCTCGCTCCCCAAGTGCAGTATCGCCTCGGAGGAAGCGTAATCCCCGCGTGAGCCGTAATAGTTCACGTAGCCGAAGACCACGCTGATGAACTCGGCCAGGAGATTTGCCATGGCCTGCGAAAGGTAAGGCGCCGCGTCCTCAGAATGCTCGCTGTCAGCCAATATGCTGCCGATCTTATGGTTATAAAAGCCGCCCGCATTGTGCTTCTTATAAAGCTCGATCCCCTTTTCCGTTTCGCCCAGGCACAGATACACTTCCGCCATTTTCCCGTAAAGCGTTTGTTCACTGATCTCCGGATCCGTATTCTGCGGCAGGAGCGTAAGCGACCTTTCCGTCAGCTCCAACGCGCGCCTGCCAAGCTTTTTGTCGTTGGTTTCAATAAAGAACACACGGAAAACGGTTGCGCATTCATTGACGATCTTGAAGGAATGCGGATATTTCTTCAAGGCCTTTTCCGCCTCATCAAGCCCTGCGCGGTCCTTGTTGCGGCGGCATTCCTGCAGGCGTTTGACGGTTGCTTCAAGGCGGTTGTCCTTCATTTCATAACCGAACAGCACATCCAGCGACACGTCGAAAAAATCCGCCATCTGGAGTATCAGCCCGATATCCGGCACCGAAAGCTTCGATTCCCATTTGTAGACCGCGCCGGTCGTTACGCCGAGCACCTCGGCAAGCTGCTCCTGTGTAAGCGACCTTTTCTTACGGAATGAGCGGATATTCTCTGCAAGCTTTGTTTCCATACGCCGGCCTCCATTTGTTTATGTATCAATTATACTTGACCGATGTGGGGATGTAAACCCACGGTTTATACTAATCTGATAATTATTTTTATACTGTCAGTATGTATTTAAGCGTTCTTGGATGCTTTGCCGTTGTTCCTTGGTTTGATTTCAGCCTCACGATCGCTTTGCCGCAGGCAAAGCTGCCTCAATTATTCATTATTCATTATCCGAATCAGAGAGGTCGAAATAGGAAAGGAATGAAAAAGACCAGAGTGGCGGCATATTGCCGTGTCAGCAGGGGTGGCGCAGAGCCGGAGCACAGCCTGAAGGCGCAAGTGGATTTTTACAAAGAAATGATCTCCTCTGCGCTTGGACTGACGGCCACCTTCACCAAGGAGGGCTTTGAGGAGGTCAGGCAGATGGAGGACGACTGCAATCGCTACGAGGACGCTCTGGGCAGCTGTCTGGTGAAGCTCACCGGACGCGAGATGACCCGGAAGCAGAATGAGGAAGTCTCCAAATACCTCCACACGATCACGGACTTTGAGCGTATTTCCGACCACGCGCTGAACATCGCCGAAAGCGCTGCGGAGATCCACGATAAAAAGGTCGACTTCTCCGACGACGCCACCCGGGAACTGGCCACCATCAGCGCCGCGGTCCGGGAGATTGTTCGGCTGACGGTCCAGGCCTTTATCGAGGAGGACCTGAGCCAGACTGCCATGGTGGAGCCGCTTGAGGAGCTCATCGACCAGCTCTGTGACAAGGCCAAGCACAACCACGTGGAGCGGCTGCAAAAGGGCGCCTGTACGATCAAGCAGGGTTTTGTCTTCAACGACCTGCTCACAAGCATAGAGCGGGTGGGTGACCACTGCTCCAATATTGCTCTGGCCATGCTGGAGCTGGAGGCGGATGATTTTGACACCCACGCCGGCCAGCGCCGTCTGATGGACGACGATCCTCAGGCCTTCCAGGATGCCTTCAACGACTACGCAGCGAGGTTTTCCCTGTAAACCGGAGGAGGTTTTGACGGGTATCCGATCTGCGAAAACGGCCCCCGGGGCAATCCCCGGGGGCCTTCTCTCTTCCGCGCCGCGCTTATCCGTGAAGCTGCTGGAATTTCTCCAGGTCCAGGGTCAGCCTTTTCGCCTCCGCGGAGTCCTTCAGCCAGAGGAAAAGATGCACCAGGACGAAGATGACGAGGACGCATCCCCCAATCACAAGGATGACTTCCGGACGGTCCGTGTCGATTTCGGGACCGGTGAACGCAATGATCATCATCACGGCTTCAATGAGAATGAGCATCAGCGCTTTGCGGAAAAGCATTGCCTTCGGCGAGAGCTATCGCCTGGAAAACGTCACAAAGGTCGGCAGCATGCACAGCGCGGCGTATTTAATTGGCAAGAGCATGGTCCCGTAACCGAACCGCTCGTCCGGTGCAAAGGCGGAGCCGACCAGGGCGACCGTTACGGTGATCAGCGTCGACAGCGTGAAAAACAGGATCAGCTTATTGACAACAAACCGCTTAAACTCCATAGCCTTATCCTTTCAGCGCCTCTTTCAGCGCCTTGACGTAGTTCCTCGAAATGATGGCCTTTTCCCCGGAGCTCAGGAGCGCCAGAAAGCGTCCGTTGAACGCCGGCTGGATCGACTGGATCTTCATCAGGTTGACCAGCATGGGCTTTGAGATGCGGAGGAAGTGCTTGGGCCTCAGCAGCTCCTCCAGCTCATAGATCCGGCTGGAGGTCTCATAGACCCGGTCGTTCGTGTAGAGGAAGGTCTTTCCGTCCACGGATTCGATGTAGCAGACGTCCGTCACGGCGACCTCGTACTGCTGTTTGTCCGAGACGCCGGAGAGACTGCCCTGCCGGGATTTGACAAAGGATTCGATTTCACGGACCTCCTCCGTGATTTCCCGGCAGCGGATCAGGACCAGCTCTTCGCCTGTTGTTCCGACCTGTTCGATACGCACGTCCATGCTGTTTCCCGGGCGCTCAATAGATCTCGTCTACCGTAAAGACGCCCTCACCTTTCAGATAGCAGTTCAGGAATTCCAGCACCAGCGAATTGACGATCTTCATGGCCTCCGCGGTGTCCCGCGAACCCTTCCCGAGCCTCTTCCCCAAGAAGGGGGAGAACAGGGGCAGATCGGTAAAGTCCATGTGCTTCGTGTCACGGATCGCTGCGGTAAAGCCGGCAGCGGCGCCCCGGATCAGCACGTCGTTGGGATAGCGCTTGCCCTGTGCGAGGGATTCCTTTACATCATTATAGTGATCCCAGCTGCGAAATTCAAGTACCGGAACACAAAAAGGATCTTCCCGGAAGCTGAGCGTACCATTTTCCACGCCGTTGTACTCGCCCAGCATGGTGCCGTCGAGATCGACGACGGCGGAAACGTCGCTGCGCTGTCTTCCGATCTCTACCGCTGTGGCTCCGCCCAGGGAGTGGCCCATGACGGCGATTTTTTCTGCGTCCAGCAGCTGCGGCAGAGACCGGACGGCTTCGCCCTCCTGCTCGGAGACAAACCAGCTGTCGTCCGTCGCGCCGCTCTGCGCGGCAGCCTTCAGCGTGTCGATAACAAAGCTCACGTCAGCCGTCCGGAGCGCGACCCAGTCGGAATAGAGCCGGTAATCCTGCTGCGCGTCGGACTTGCCGCCCCGTCCGGTCACGGCCCGGACAAAGGCCTTGTCCACGAATACCCGCTTGCCGCGGGAATTCTTCGTGAAGAAGGCGTGCCGCGGATGATCCGGCGCCGCGACAATGTAACCGTTGCTCGCGAGCTCCTGATAGGTGGAGTAGTTGCTCTTGTAGAAGCCGAACGCGCCGTGGGAGAAGATCACCAGCGGGAAGCGCGCCGGATGGTCCGCGTCCTGCTCCGGATAGAAGAAGTGCACGGGTACCTCGCGGAAAGCGCCGTCCTTCTCATAGGGATCGGCCCTCGACCGGTCAATCAGGATGGCGGCTGTCTCTTTGACCTTGAACGGGCCGCTGACGGGCAGACCGTCATAATCGGTAAACAGAAGGGGCTTGATCAGTTTGTTGTAAAGAAATCCCATGGTTTGCGTCCTCCTTTTCAGATGTATGGATGGGTTCGGAAAAACGCTCTGCGTTACGCCCGATATTCTTTCTTTGCCAGCCAGCCCCGGAAGAGGCCGCCCTCGAACAGGGAGATGATGACAAAGAAGATATCGGCAAACAGGATAAAGACAAACGAGGGCAGCAGGATCCGGGTGTATTTCTTTCCGCTGAAGGAGCCTTTGCGGATGTGACGGCCCATGCGGGCGAGATAGAACAGCACGCCCAGGTTGAAGAACAGCAGCAGGGCGGCGTTCTCCCCGAAGCTGATCCAGGCGCCCTTTGCGAAGAAGCTTCCGGTGTTCACCACGCTCAGCAGGGTGTTGAGCAGCAGCAGGCCGACGTCCACCAGAAACAGGATCCGGGTCACGTTCAGCATCACGCCGCCGCCAATCCCCACGCCGCCGCCCCAGCGCAGGCCGGCGCGGGTGCAGAAATGCTCGAAGCTCTGCATCAGAGGCTCGTTTTGCTTTCCCTCGATGAAGCCGTTGTTGGCGATGCAGTAGAGGCTCAGATGCAGGCCGTTCTCTTTGCAGAAGCCCTCCATCTCCTCCAGGAACCGGAGCACATGGGAGGGGATGCCGTCCACATAGAGGGGCAGGCAGAACACGACCGTCTGGGCGTCCCGGAGCTGCTCCAGGATCCGGGCGTGATCCGCCGGGCTGCGCAGCTTTTCGTTCACCTTTTTCCCGCCCACGAACAGACGCTGCAGAAAGGCAAAATACGAGGAAGCGCAGAAGCGATTCTTGGGGCTGCAGTTGATGAATACCGTTTTCATAACAATCCCTCCAATTCCGCGAGATCCCGGATAAACAGCACCTCAGACCGTTCATAGCCGTCGTTGATCGCGTTGCGCTCCGCCCGATAGCGGAAGGTTTCTTTTTCGGCCTCGGTGATTTCCCCCCAAACGATCACCTTCCACAGCGCGTGCTTCCCGTAGCGCAGGGTGTGGTGCATCTGCCTGCCGCGGTAGGTGGAAAAGGGCGTGGACGTTCCGATGGACCGGTCCAGCACGTTTTTGACGGCGGGGCTGTATTCTCCGTACAGATTCCTCGTGACGATCACCAGCTCGTCCGCCTGCCCCAGGATGCGGCAGGACTGCTGCAGGCAGTCCTTCATCTTGCATTGCGCCGGGTGCTTGGTCCAACAGCCAAAGCAGCCCTGGCAGGGCGCGTATTTTCCGTCCGCCGCCAGCATCCGGTCACATTTGCCTTCGATCATGGCGTCATAGGAGCGGTCCAGATCGTGCAGGATGACTTTTGTTTTGCTCATGTGAAATTCCCTTCAATTCTTTGGTATGGCTGTATTCTAACCGTTCTTCTCCGTAATTGCAAGTCCTTCGGCGGTAAGATGCATTTTCCCGCGATAAGATGCAAATCAGGCCGGGGGACCAATGGGGGGCAGAACCGGCAGCACCAAAAAGGCTCCCGCGCAAATGGCGGTTGCTCATAAGAAAGGAATTTCAAAAAACCAGGGATGCTCGTTTTGTTTCATCCAATTTATGCTGTTGCCTTTATTGATTTTTTCGCCGCCAACGGGCGAAACCATTACTGGCAGTATAAAAAATAATAGCACGATCGATATGACCGGTCTGTTCATTTTTCGGTTTAAATACTGTATAATCATTTTCAGAAACACAAGGGGGGCGGGCAAATAACAAAGAAATAGACAAATCGATAATAAATTCAAACCACTCATGGTGCTTTTTTCTTTTCTGTTTTTGCATTATCCTTGGGAAAAGCAAACTTGTGTATTGTTGGGAATACTCCGGGCTCAACTTGCCTTGCTGCTGTTAGAAGCCCGCGCAAGCGTTGTAAAGACTCGGGGTCGGTGGGCGCACTGAGCAGTTGCTTGTATTCATCAACTATTTTTTTCCTCAAAGCGTTTTTTACGACAGGCTTTCCTGCTTTATTGACCACGACGCCTGTTATTACCTTTGGGTAAGATTTCGAAAATGACTGTGTTACTTGTTTTTTGCGGATCGAGAAAAAACCACTTGACAAATCCGAAGATCTGTTATAATATAAACGCGTTAATATAAAATCGTTTATATTTTAACAGGAAGGAAGATTTGACAGAGATGATACTGATCGTAAATACTACTGCAGACACATCCGTAACGGATGATCTGAAAAATTCCCTGGCAGGCCGCGGGGCCGACTTTGAGATCATCGAGGCCGGAGGTCTTCGGATCAGTCCCTGCATCG
>JAEEGK010020246.1_pt1 | contig 14169 bp, 9 predicted proteins | sample 8958771 | NCBI WGS metagenome assembly JAEEGK01 (sample SAMN16246547, study PRJNA631951) | gut metagenome | biome: gut microbiome; feature: rumen; material: SC-attached | host: Bos | place: Iran: Karaj | collected 2018-10
TTGCGCTCTACGATTGACAATCCGATGCTCTCGAAGGATAAGAAGGAGGGCTTGCTGCTCACCGCGGCAGGCCGCGAGCCTTCTGGTCTGATGAAGGCCTTCATCCAGCTGGTGCTGAAGGAGGACCGCGAGAATGTGATGCAGTTCATCGCCAATTCGTACGTCACGCTTTACCGTCAGCAGAAGAATGTCATCCGTGGACGTCTCATCACTGCTGCTGCCGTATCTCCTGAAACAGAACAGAAGATGCGCCGCATGGTGGAGAGTAAGACTAATGGAACAGTGGAGTTTGAGTCGCAGGTCAACCCCGACATCATCGGAGGTTTCATCCTGGAGTACGACACCTATCGTATGGACGCCAGTGTCAAAACCAAACTCAACTCAATTCTTAACACTTTAAAGAAATAATAACAATGTCAGATAAGATTAAACCAAGCGAAGTTTCCCAGGTGCTGCTCGACCAGTTGAAAGGCATCTCCGATGCCGAGAAGTTCGACGAGGTAGGTACCGTTCTCACCGTCAGCGATGGTGTGGCACGTATCTACGGCCTGCGCAATGCCGAGGCCAACGAGCTGCTGGAGTTTGAGAATGGCACCATGGCTATCGTGATGAACCTCGAGGAGGACAACGTGGGCTGCGTGCTCTTGGGCTCTACCTCAGGCATCAAAGAGGGCATGGTGGTGAAGCGCACCAAGCGTATCGCCTCTATCCGTGTCAACGACAACATGCTGGGACGTGTGATCAATCCGCTGGGTCAGGCTATCGACGGTAAGGGTGATATCGATCTCACAGAGGCATTCGAGATGCCCCTGGATCGTAAGGCCCCTGGTGTGATTTATCGCCAGCCCGTAAAGGAGCCGCTTCAGACCGGATTGAAGGCTATCGACTCGATGATCCCTATCGGTCGCGGACAGCGTGAGCTGATCATTGGTGACCGTCAGACGGGTAAGACCGCCATCGCCGTCGATACCATCATCAACCAGAAGAGTTTCTATGAGGCAGGCAAGCCTGTCTATTGTATCTATGTAGCCATCGGTCAGAAGGCCAGTACCGTTGCTGCGCTCGTATCTACACTGCAGGAGCACGGTGCCATGCCTTACACCATCGTGGTGGCTGCTACTGCTGCTGATCCTGCAGCCATGCAGTACTATGCACCATTCGCAGGTGCCGCTATCGGTGAGTATTTCCGCGACCGTGGTCTGCCTGCTCTGGTTGTTTACGACGACCTTTCGAAGCAGGCTGTAGCCTATCGTGAGGTATCGCTGATTCTGCGCCGTCCTTCTGGACGTGAGGCCTATCCCGGCGATGTGTTCTATCTGCACTCACGCCTGTTGGAGCGTGCAGCAAAGATGAACGAGCAGCAGGAGGTGGCTGAGCAGATGAACGACCTGCCAGAGTGCATGAAGGGTCATGTCAAAGGTGGTGGCTCGCTCACCGCGCTGCCTATCATCGAAACGCAGGCAGGCGACGTGTCGGCTTATATTCCTACCAATGTGATCTCTATCACCGATGGACAGATCTTCTTGGAGAGCGACCTCTTCAACCAGGGTTTCCGTCCCGCCATCAACGTAGGTATCTCGGTATCTCGTGTGGGTGGTTCGGCTCAGATCAAGAGTATGAAGAAAGTGGCTGGTACACTGAAGATCGACCAGGCGCAGTATCGTGAGCTCGAGGCCTTCTCTAAGTTCTCAAGCGATATGGATGCTGTGACAGCGATGACGCTCGACCGTGGTCGTAAGAACAATCAGCTGCTCATCCAGCCTCAGTATAGCCCAATGCCGGTAGGCGAGCAGATTGCCATCCTGTATTGCGGTGTGCATGGTCTGATGCGCGATGTGCCCATCGCTAAGGTACGTGAGTGCCAGACCTCGTTCCTCGATAAGCTGCGCTCAGCTCATCCCGAGGTGATTGAGACCCTGGCCAGCGGTAAGATCGACGACGAGACCACCAAGCAGATTGAGGCCGTTATGGCTGATATTGCCGGAACGTATAAAGCCTGATAGCCTATGCCAAGCCTGAAAGAAATTAAAGGCCGCATAGCCTCAGTCAATTCTACGCGAAAGATCACGTCGGCTATGAAGATGGTGGCTTCCAGCAAGCTGCACCACGCTCAGGTGGCTATTCAGAATATGCTGCCTTACGAGGAGCTGCTGGAGCACATCCTCAAGTCGTTCCTGGCTGCCGAGGCCGAGGCTCAGACCATCTACGATCAGGAGCGCCCTGTTAAGAGGGTAGCCCTGGTGGTGTTCTCAAGTAACTCGTCACTCTGTGGCGGTTTCAATGCCAACACCATCAAGCTCATGTCGCATGTGGTCGATGAGTATGCTGAGACCATCGGGCGCGACCAGGTGGAGATCTATCCCATTGGCCGCAAGGTGTACGAGAAAGCCCGTAAGATGGGGTTGCAGGTGCAGGGTGAATACTCTGCGCTGGCCGACCATCCCAACGTGCAGCAGTGCATCGAGATAGCCATGGAGCTGGGCCGTAAGTTTGCTGCGGGCGATATTGATAAGGTAGAGCTCATCTACCACCACTTCAAGAGCGCCGGTTCGCAGGTGCTCACCCGCAAAACGTTCCTGCCCATCGATGTGGAGTCGGAACTGCAGGCTGACCACGAGCGCGACCTCACTTCTACGATTGCCACCAAGCAGTCGCAGGAGTATCTCAAGAAGCGTGGCGAGCGCGAGGCCGAGCAGAAGCACGACGAGGTGAAGCCGCTCAACGATAACTTCATCGTCGAGCCCGACATGAACAGCGTGCTGTCGCAGCTCATGCCTAAGTTGGCTCACCTCATGCTCTACACGGCGCTGCTCGACAGCAATGCCTCTGAGCATGCTGCCCGCATGGTAGCCATGCAGACCGCGACGGATAATGCCGACGAGCTGCTGCGCGAACTGAATCTGCAGTACAACAAGAGCCGTCAGCAGGCTATCACTTCCGAACTGCTCGACATCGTGGGTGGTTCGGTCAACAGTTAGCCCGCTTTCATCTACATAAAAAAATCCCCGTCAGTTGCTGCTGGCGGGGATTTTTTTCTTCTTCTTGTTTTAAAACTGCCGCGTTTTTATTCAGTTTTTATTATTAAAAGATGTTAAAGCATAGCCATAGAATTTGCATAACTCATTAATTTTAACTAATTTTGCATCGCTTAAGATACAAACCAATTTGCAGTAATTATTTAAAAAATTAAAGGTGCAACGAGTAAACAAACGTCTACTGAAACACTTAGTGTGTGTGTTGTTCGTGTTCTGTGTCCAGGCGTCAGCGCTGGCTCAAAAGCATGATGGCATGTCGTATAGGCAGTTGCCCAAATTCCCTTTTGTGTTTGTTTCCGACTCGATTGTCACCACACCGCCTGTCATCTCCGATTCGCTTTTCGACAGCATAGCTCGTGGTGTGCGGTTTCAGGTAAACAGCACAGAACTGCCACCTACCGATCCCTTTATCCGTCTTTATAACGACACGTTGGTGCCCTGGCTCAAGCGTCACAACCTCATCCTGAGGGGTGTGCTGGTGAAGGGTGCTGCCTCGCCCGAGGGACCTTATGATAACAACGTACGACTGAGTCGTGGGCGCACCAAGCGGTTGATAGATTTCCTGAGTTATCATCTTGACCAACCCATCACGCCCTGTTCTGGTAATGCCAAGTGCGTGACAGAGGATTATGCTTATTTGGTGACACTGATGGGGCGTGCCGGCGATGCCGAATATCAGCAGGTTAAAGCCATCTGGGAGGGCTGCAAGGGCAACGAGCAGTTGTGTAAGCAACGCCTCATGGCGCTGAATGGCGGCACCACGTGGAAACGCCTGCTGAAGACCTATTTCCCCACACTTCGCCAGAGTCGCATGGTGATGTGGTATATGAGGAACCCCGAGCGCATGCCCATCCCGCAGCAGTATAGTCTCACAACAACACCCGAAATGTGGGTTGTCCCTGGTATAGCAGAGCGCTTGCCGCTGACAACACAGTCCGACACCGTTGCTCCCAAGGCTTACACCCGTCGCCATCTGATTGCTATCCGCACCAATCTGCTGCACGATGCGCTGTATGTGCCACAGTTCGGTTTTGCTCTGGGTGGCAATGTGCAGCTTGAGTATTTCCCGCTGAAGGGCCACTATACATTCAATGCCGGCTTTACCTTTCACAACCACCGCCACTGGGATACCCATAAGTTCTTCCAGATGCGCGACGTGCAGTTGGAGCTGCGCCGCTATTTCAAGGGCGGCGGCCAGTTTGTGGGCACCTATGTGGGTGGCTATCTCGAGGGCACCAAGTATGGCATCGGCTTCAGTTCCACCAAGGGGTGGGAGGGCGAAGGCGGTGGCGCCGGTCTGAGTCTGGGTCACACCATGCGACTGAACCGCAAGGGCAGTCTGCGCCTGGAGCTGAGTCTCAGTGTGGGTGCCTTTATCACTCGCTACGATCCCTATGTGTATGGCAATCCTGTGTCGGGCGTGACCGATGGCTGGTATTACTACGACTATCTGGGCAACGAGAGCCAGTTTAAGAAGCGCAACCACCAGTTCACCTGGATTGGCCCCACCAATGCTGGTCTGCACCTCACCTACGATATCATCTACCGCAAGCGAAAGGAGGTCACCCGATGAAACACTTACACCTGATAGCTCTCTTTGCGCTGCTCATGGGACTGCAGTCGTGCATCGAGCCGCCACTGCATCTGCCAGGTCAGGATCTGGCTGTCGAGATGCAGCTGGCACAAACCGATCTGAACATCATCTGGGACAGCGAGGTGCAGCTCGACCACGATTGGTACTACGGCTGGGATGTGAAGGACGACTCCATCTGGGGCGGCATCGCCTATCCCATGCCCACCAGCTACGAGGTGTATCGCTATTACAAGGGTAACGACCCCATGGCACTGCACCAGAGTGTCGATATGTTTACCATCAACACCAATCGGTTCCGCCGCTATTTCCAGTTTGGCTATTACGACATGCTGCTCTATAGCAATATCGACTCTAAGGATGGCACCCAGGTGGTGGTCATCAAGGAGCAGGGCGACTCTATCATCGCCACCACCACTGGCACGCGAGCCCTGTCGCGCGGCATCCTCGAGTCAACCCGTGCCGACAGCGAGGGCGACACACCCATCGGCATCCTCAATCAGCCCGAGATCTTCTATGTGGCTTATTCGCCTAATGTGTATATCTCGCCCAATCTCGCCGACTACGAGTACGACCCCGTGGAGAATATCTACATCAAGCATATCGAGACCGAGCTGCGCCCGCTGGTGTATATCTATCTGGTGCAGATTATCCTCACCAACAACGACGACCACCGTATCAAGGGTATCAATGGCAATGCCGCCATCTCGTCGATGGCTGCCACCACCAACCTGAAGACGGGGCGCACCGGCAACAAGCCCACCTTTGTGTATTTCAACACCCGTCTGAAAGAGGATAGGATGGTGGATGGCAAGCGCTGCGATGTGTTTGGTGGCAAGCTCACCACCTTTGGTCTGTGCGACAATGCCCCCTATACCCGTTCGGGAGCGCAGTATGGCGGCACCCGTGGCAATCTCAACAATATTGTGTATTACGACCTCGTGTGGAACAACGGACAGACCGTCACCTATCAGGCCGATGTCACCGAGCAGATGCAGCGTCAGGCCCATGGCGGCATTATCACCATCAAGGTCGACTGTTCGCAGCTCACGCCTCCCGACCCGGGGCAGCAGGGTGGTGGTAGCATGTTCCTGCCCACCATCGAGGATTACGAGCATGTACAATGGGAAATAGAAATATAACCGTTTTTATTAGTATAATTATAACAACAAAAAACAAAAGATGAGAAAAGATTTAATGACTTTAGTAGCAGTCCTGGCGCTGACCAGCTGTAGTAGTGACTCGCTGGTAGGCGAATCGCCAGTCAACAACGAGGCCCCCATCGCCTTCACCGTCAGCCAGCGCAACAGCACGCGTGCTCAGAATCTCGAAACAGCTGGTTACAACGACTTCGGTGTTTGGGCTTACAAAACAAAGAACGATGAATCTGCGTTGGTGATGGGTAATTACAAGGTTGGTCACAAGAATGAGAACAACGAAACTGTTTGGTATTATGATGGTTTGGTAACAAACCAAGTGCTTCGTTACTGGGACTATTCAACAGACAAGACAGATTTCTATGCTTATGCTCCATATGATGCAGAAACTTCTTTTGATGCAAATAGCAAAACTATTACTGTTTCTTCAACAGCTGGTTATGCTGCAACAAATGACGTAATCTATGCTGGAACATCAGTTGCTAATGCAAACTATAATAAAAAGGTGCAGCTTAACTTTAAGCATATCGGTGCTAAGGTGAACATTGCCTTCCGTGAGAATGTAGCTGGCTATAAGGTTCAGCTCATCAATGTTAAGGATGATACCGATGCTGGCAAGGGTATTCAGTTGACACCTGCTATCAGAAATGGTGAGAGCACAAACTATAGTTATACAAAGGAGAATGCTAAGTACAATACAGTTTCTTCTGTAGAAATCAAATATACAGATCCTTCTGCTCCTACAACAAGTGCAACAGCTACAAAAACTTCTTCAGACAACCTGATTTTCGTTCTTCCAGAAAATACTGAGCTATCAGAATCTAATTACGTGGCATCACCAACCACATATTATGCAGTAGTTCAGACTTATGGCACAACAACTGGTTTCACACTCCACGTATCTTACAAGCTGATTGCTGAGGATAATGGTGAGGAGATTACGGTTCGTGATGCTCGCGTGTTCATTCCTGCAGATCAGGTTAAGTGGGAGTCAAACAAGGCCTACACTTACAACTTCACCATCACTACAGCCTCTACAGGTTCAACAGATGGTACTGTAGATGTAACAAGTCCTGACGTTCCTACAGACAAGGCTCTTCTTCCTATCGTGTTTGATCAGCCTACAATCGTTGATTATGAAAATGCGAGTGCAGTTGATAGCAACATTTAATCATTTAAAAACGATATCATGCTGGGGGATTGGCGCACTTTTGTGTGCCAATCTCTTGGCGTGTTCTTCTGATGCTACTATCCACGATGTGGAGGAACCTCAGGGGCAGGTTCCCATGCAGTTCAGTCAGGCTGCAATTGATAGCCCCGCTAAAGCCCGTGCTGCCTCCAGAGGCACAATGCTGGAGCAGGGTTTCCTCGTGAGCTGCTATAAAAACAGCACCAGCACCTCACCACGCCTGGTGATGGATAGCTACGAGGTGCAATATCTCAGGGGTGGCTGGAATAACAGCCAAACCAGCTGGGACTATGTAGGCACCACTCCCGACTTCTACAAGCCCCAGGTGCAGCGCTACTGGGATGGCTCGGCACTGCCGTATCGCTTCATTGCCATCAGTCCTTGTCCAACGCATGAGGCAATCACTGCTTTCACCCTCACTTACAAGCAGTTAAGAATGCCATCATCAGCCGTCTATACTCATCAGACATGCACCAACGGCGCCACTACCGCAGGTGCAGAGCCCTATGTGGTAGCAGACACCACCTACAGCGATTATATTGATAATAACAACCAGGTGAAGAAGGTGGCGCTGCCGTTCCACCATCTCACATCCAAGGTGCGCTTTGCCATCTATACCAGTGCAAGTGCGCCAATCTCGGTGCGCCATATCACCATCCAGGCAGAGCGCCAGGGTGGCTTCATCACATCAGCCCACAGCTATCAGGCCACTCTGACAGGCACCGATAATCGTGCCTGGAAAGGTGGATTTACAAAAACAACCAATGAGCAATCAGCTTGCACATTGCTCACCGACGCTACTGGCGTCGAAAAACTCAGTATCGAAAAGTCAAAACCTTATAAGTTTAATTGTGAAAATGGTCTGCTGCAGATACCGCAGCAGGGCGTGAAACTAACTATCTCGTTAGAGGTAAATGGTGTGGAGAGAACAGTGCCCATCACCATCCAAGAAAATGGAAATACGAAAGACGCCTTTACATGGCAGTCGAACATGATATATACCTACATCCTGAATGTGAACAGCAATGGCATCATCGTATGCAGTGCCGAGTTGGAGCCCTGGCAGGATGTTCAAGGATCTATTGAAACAAGTCTCGAGAATTGATAATAAAATGTACTTAAAAGATAAAAAAATCAAAATGAAAAATCTACTCTATCCTGTGCTTCTTGCCACCACAATCATGGCGGCATCATGCACAAACAATCAGGACGACGTTACAGAGGTAACCGATCCCAGTAACAAAACCGCCATCTCATTCTCTGTTGAAGAGCAGTATCGAGCTCTGACCCGTGCCGGTTTTACTAGTAGTACTAAAATTGCTATGCGAATTAAGAGTGAGGCTACAGGTAAGGATACTCGTTATACCCGCACGGTAGCTACTGCCGCAGCAGCAGAATCAGGTAAGGGCTATTCTTCAATTACTGTAGATGGTGCCTATGTGCGCTATTGGGATGACGCCCATGGACGTAACTCCCAGCTTTCGGTGTTCGCTATTGCCGTGCCTGGTAAGACTGATGTTACAAACGATAGCAAAACTTTAGAAGCTAAACTGACTGCTGGTACAGATACATGGTTTAACGAGTCTGCCGAGAATGAGAAGATAAGCTGGAAGGTTGCTTCTACCCAGACAGCAACCACTCTGGCAGAGGAAGACCTTACTTACAGCAATAATATTAAAGAAACTGGTGTGGGAGGTGTATATCAGTATGACTTCTCCAATAATAAATATCCCGATGATAACACCAGTCTTTCCGATGGTAGAATGCAGTTCCGCCTTCAGAACACAGCAGAGACCGATGGTCCAGGAAAGTTCGACAAGGGACATCTGAAGTTCAATCACGCCCTGAGCCGCATCACCGTGAACCTGAAGAAAGGAAATGGCTTCTCTGGTGATAATTCTTTCAAGTTCGCAACTGGTACTAATGTGAAGATTCTGAATGTGCCTGTTTCTGGTGAGTTAGATTTGAACGCTGGTACATGGTCTAATGCAACTCCTGGTGGTATTGATATGATGGCAGAGCAGACCGCTGCAAAAGATGCTACATATACACTGATGGCACAAATCCTGCCTGATTGTATTATTAGCGCTTCTTCTGAAACTAATATGCTGAGTTTTATTATTGATGACAACCAGTACTTTATTTCTCAGAAGCAGATGTATGATGCCTTGAAGAAAGCTTCTGGTATGATTAAGAAGAATGATACCGAGGTAGTCATGGAGCAGGGCCTGAACTATAACTTCACAATTACAGTTAACAAAACTAATATTATCAATGTAACAGCTGTTGTAGAGCCGTGGGCTGATGTTGATGCAGAAGAGTTTACACCTACTAATGCGCGCATTTCTCTGAGTGGTATCTATGATTCAAAATCAGGTACTTATAGCACAGATTTTGAGCTCTATCGTGTGCTGGATGAAAGTTCAGAAATTACTGATACTTATAAAGGTACAAATTGGACGGGTAACTACACTGATAAAGCTAAATTGACAGATAATTCAGATAACAGTTGGAGCACCAATTGGTATTTCGACAGCAACAAGGCTTATTATCACTTCCGCACAGTAAATAAAGGTATTACCATTGAGGGTACAAGTGATAATACCGATGACTATTTCGAGATTTTCGCAGGTGCTCAAGATAATGCACACGACTTCCACTGGGGTGCTCCTATGACCAAAGAGCCTGTATATGATGCAACTACCGGATATACAGCCTGTCTTTCAAGTGCTATCGGTGCCACAAGTGATAAGATTAACATCACCGACCAGCATATGATGAGTAATGTCATCGTAAACCTCCAGACCACAACTGGCAATGACAAGGTGACTCTTGCAGGTGCTATGGTTTACATCACGAAGCTTCACACCACAGGACATGTGCTGATGGGTACTGGTCTTGTTCAACCAACAGGAACTACCACACAAGTAAAGATGACAAGTAACAAAGAAGGCACAGAGTTTACTTATGCCATTGTGCCTCAGGCTCTCGTACGTTCTGCGACACCAACCGATGATGATTATGTTGGCATCACGATTGTAACGACTGATAACAATCAGTATTATATCGTTAAGAAATTGAGTGAGATCGTAGCTTCTGCAAATGGTGGCAGCCAGAACCAGACAACAAACGGAAAGATTGACTTCTGGTATCCTAACCACAGCTACACTTACACCTTTACACTCACCAAGGCGGGGATTAGCAGTGTGACCTGTACTGTGGAGAAGTGGAAAGAGGTTACTGCAGAAAATAAGAATATTTCTCTGGAAGATTAATTCTTTGTAATGATACAACAAAAAATAAAATATACCCTTTCTTCCTTGCTTGTATTAGGCCTGAGCGCCTGTACAAGCGAGGATTTACAAGGCAACTTCGATCGAACTGCCGATGGTCCCATCGAGTTTACGGTGGGTGTTGAGGCTTCGCCGTCATCAGTGCGCCGTGCTTTCACGCGTGAGGGTGAAACAGCCTCATCGTACTATGCGATGAAGGCGGGTACCCAAGTACGCCTCAAGGTGGATGGCGTATGGAAGAAAGGAACGAACCAAGAGGAGGCCGTTTCCATTAGCAAAAAGACTACTTGCACTACCGTGGCTGCAGAGAGTGGCTCTGCTATTAACGCCTTGTCGTTCGCAGAAGGCGAGATGCTCTATTGGGATGATTATGGCATTGGCGATCCTTCTTCTTCCGATAATAAGAAGCAAGGTCTGAAGGTGTTCGCTGTGGCGGTGGATGGCAAGGATAAGGCTCCCGAAATAAACGAAGCAGAGTGGGAGAGTCTGTCCTGGAATGTCGCAACAGATGGTAAAGATGTGCTGAGCAGTGATATTATCGTGTCTAACAACCTTAATGCCTATACGTTTGCTAATCGCAACGTTGCTGAGGCGAAGAAGATGATCTTCAAGCATCCGCTGAGCAAGATTACCATCAATCTGACGGCTGCTGATGGCTTCCCTAAAGACGGCAGTGTTGGCAAGACTACTCACAAGTTCGAGAACGACCCCACGGTGACGCTGACCAAGGCCACCACATTGGCTGGTATCAGTGATAAAACCAACAATTATGCGTTGACTAATGGTACGGTAAGCATCGCTAATGCCACGGCAGAAAGCGATGGTACTACTAAGGAGAAACTGATCGCAGGTACCACCAGCACCTCGGATGCTAACATCACCGTTATCAAGCAGGCCATTGTTTATCCTGACACCCAGCTTGGTGCTGATGACAATGCTGTCATCGCCATAATCGAGGCTGATGGAAACGTTTATCCCATCCGTGCCAAGGAGATTCATGCTGCTATGAAGGGTGTGAACCAGAGTGACTTCAAAACTAGGGCGGGCTATAACTACATCCTGAATATCACCCTCAAGAAATCAGAAGTTACCCTCACTGCCACTGTTACCAATTGGACCAAGGTTGAAACTGATGCCAAAGGTGATATCGCTTTTGATAACGATATTGTAGATATTAACGTGACAAATCCGGGCGATGCGTTCACTAATGGTTCGAAATACCAGCTGTATTGGAAAATGAGTACAGAGGCTGATTATAGCCTTGCCACGACTTCGGAACTTACTTCTGAAGGTTGGACTTTCACCCCTACCATCTACTGGCCCAATGGCACGGATAGCTATTATTTCCGGGCGCTGAGCGGCAACACTGAGGGATTGAAAGTAAAGCAGAATGAGGATGTGCTGTGGGGCACCACAGCTGCGCACAATAGCATTGCTGCTGGTGCTGCTATCTCGCCTCGTACTGGCGATGTGCCTCTGCTGTTTGAGCATGCGATGAGTAAGATTCTGTTTAAGCTGGAAACAGCTACAGGTGCTGCTGCCGTAGATTTGGAGGGCGCCAAGATTGCTATCAGCGACGTTGACTCTGTTGGTACCATCAGTTTGGAAGATGGCAGCATCTCTCAGGCAACACGCGGTACAGTTTCTACTGTTTCTGGAACAGAGGTCATAGTGATTCCTCAGGCGATTACCGATGCATCGATATTGACCATCACCCTGAAGGATGGCACTAAGTATAAGCTGCAGCTCAACCAATGTAAGGATGCCTCTCTGAAAGCGATCACCGACTGGGAGCGGGGTAAGAGCTATACTTACACCATCCATCTGGAGAAGGAAGAGATGAAGTTCCGTGCCGTTATCAAGGCTTGGGATGAAAAAACAGGGAGTGGTGATGCCACACTTGATTGGGATTGAGTGATGTTGAGTGTTTAGTGTTGAGAGTTTAGTGTTTTTATGAATATAAAGTTCTGTGTTTTGGCGTCTTGGTGTGCCCTATTGGTATTTGTGGGGTGCACGTCGGATGATAGTGTGGGGGAGCAGCAGCCCAAAGGGCTGATGCCGGTGCTGTTCTCTGCCGGTAACACCGGCGTGAAGGCGAACACGCGTGGCACCTCTGCGGCCTATATGCCGGCAGGTAGTCGCTTTGTGTGTGCGATGTTCTTTCATGCGGGTGCCAGCGATACGAATGATTCGGAATATGCGGACCCAATACAAGAGGTGAACATGTTTAGCGATAGCTTTTCTATCGATGGTAGTCAAGGTGAAGCGAAACGCGGAAATGATAAATACTTTTATTGGCAGAACCGTTTGGATCACGTGTTCTTGGCGCTGGCTGATAACAACAACCTAACAGTAGCCCCTCAGGCTGAGGTTGGCGAGCAAGTAGCGTTCGACCTGACACGTGGCGACAAAACCGCGATGACACAGCAGCCCGACCCGATGCTGGCTTACGAGAAAAAGAGTCCGGCGGGTGCCACCTCGGAGGCCAACCGTGTGAAGCTGTTCTTCAAGCACCAGTTCGCACAGATTCAGGTGAACCTGAAGAACGCACAGGATTCATCGGTAGCCATCGATCCTACGCTGATAGTCAGTGTAGAACTGCTGGGTGTGGCAGAGAAGGGGTATGTAACTTTCGGCATCACCCCCGAAGGAAATTCGCATGCAGCTTCATCGGAGCCCATCAATGTGGACGATGCTAAGTATAAAACTACCATCAAGGATAATCCCTATGGCTCGCTTTTCAATATGTTTGAGAGCAATACAACTGCTCCCGGCTACTTGAAGTCGTTCGAGGCGATTGCCTTCGGCACGCTGCAAGGCATCCGTATCACCTGGAAAGAGAGCGAGGCAGCTGATGCTGTGGCGCCGCACAAAGCCACCTTCCAGGGTGTGAAGAACCTGAAGCTGGAGAGCGGCAAGAAGTATATCTATAATCTGGAGCTCCGCCGCAGTCTGATAGCACAGATTAATGCTGAGATTGCCGACTGGGAAACTGACAAAACAGTGTATGAGGCCGACGGCACCATTCAAGAGTAAACAAATCAAGAGTAAATGACAATGAACATCAAATCCCTATATAAACGATTGCAACTGGTACTTATCGCCAGCCTGAGTCTGATGATTTCAGGGTGTAGTGAGATGAAGGAGACACTATTCCCCAATGAAATCGCAAAAGGCGACGAGGTGATGTTTACAACGGCGGTGGCTTCGGTTTCCAGGACTCGCTCTGCTGAGGAGGATGATTACAACAAGGCAATGAAAGCCTATCAGGCAGTGAACAAGGCCTACGTTTTTAATATTGAGATGTATGAAAAGCAGGAGTTGCAAGATAAGTCGATAGGAACAGGCACTTATCAGCCTGTAGCCGATGATGAGAATCAGACAGGCTTGCTGGCATCGGATGAGAACAAGGCGCTCTATTGGAACAACGTTACCACGCCTTATGCTTTTAAGGCAACGGCAGGCAGTGAGACGCTATCAGCTGACCAGTCAACAATGCAGAAATGGCTGCTGCAAGACCGTCTGGAAGGCTATGGCTATATCCAAAAATGGGATAAGGACAACAATCGACCTGTTGACGAGCTGACGGCCCTTAACTATCACAGCTCCAAGGAGTGGCGAAGTTTGAATAAAGAGGTGAAGCTGTTTGACAATGATGAGGACTACAAAAGAATTCCCCTTTATCTGCAGCATCAGCGTGCGCTGATAACTGTTATCCTGAAGGCTGGCGATGGTGTGAGTGCAAAGGCGCTCTATTATTCGGCTGCCCAGAAAGATATTCATACTACAATCCGTTCGTATGAGGGCACAACGCCAGATGACATCCAACCATTGGCAAGTGCTTACTATGTTGATGAGGATAGCACCACACGCTATGATGCCATTGTGGCGCCTCCCGACTACT
>JAEEGK010020247.1_pt1 | contig 14168 bp, 12 predicted proteins | sample 8958771 | NCBI WGS metagenome assembly JAEEGK01 (sample SAMN16246547, study PRJNA631951) | gut metagenome | biome: gut microbiome; feature: rumen; material: SC-attached | host: Bos | place: Iran: Karaj | collected 2018-10
AGTGCTATCTGTAACTGTGACTGAACATGTGGCTTTTTTGGTTGGATCCACTGTTGATGCAGCAGTGATTATTGCAGTTCCTACTGCTTTAGCAGTAACAACACCATTATCAACTGATGCAACACTGTTATTGTTTGATGTCCAAGTAACTGTTGTTGCAGGGTTGTGTGTTCCTGTGACATTAGCAGTTAATGTTTCTGATCTTTCGCCTGATAAATCGAAAGACAAGGATGTTTTGTTTAATGTAACAGATGTAACTGTTGGAGCAGGCTCCGCTGTAACTGATACTGTACAAGTACCTTTCTTGGTTGTATCGAATGTAGATGTTGCAGTGATAGTGGCTGTTCCGATAGCATGGGCAGTAACTTTACCAGATGAACTAACTGTTGCGACACTAGAATTGTTTGTGGACCATGTAACTGTTGTATCTGGATTGTTATTTCCAGTAACTGTAGCAGTTAAGTCTTGAGTTGAATGTTCTTGTAAATCTAGTCTAACGCTCGATGGATCAACTGTTACTTTAGTAACTGTTGGGTCTGTTGAAGCGCCACAAATTTGTTTTGTTGTCGCGTTTGTATTTCCCCAAATCTTACATGCGTATTCTGGGTGATCGATAAATGGATTTCTATTACCTTGTCCACCTGAAGCGTTTTGAATAACTTCGTTTCTATTTAATTCGGTTCTTCTAGCTAAATCATTAGCACCAGTAAATGATGTATCTTTTGGAGAATATTGAAGATTCCATCTAAGCATATCGCTTAATGTACCCATCGTATTTGATGGACTTGAACCATCACTATTTAAAACAATATCTTCAATTTTTAAATTTTTATTGGCTATCGCACAATAGAATATGATTCTAGAAGCAACGCCACGATAGTAGGCAACGCTATTTCCTGGATCGAAAGAATCTACACCAAAGCCCTTGCTTCCACGTCCACTGTTTGTTTTAACAGATGCCGGTCTAACCATATGAGCATCGCCTTCCACAGTATTTCCACCTCTTGCGTTTGGCCAAACATGTTCTCTGTTCCAAGTGGCAGCGGAGTCCCAAGAAGGACCTAATTTTGCATTATCATAAAAACCGATAATTTTGCCAGAACCATCTGGGTCAGCATCGCAAACGGCGGAGAATGTTTTCATACCATCATAGCCAACAGTCCGAGTCCTTTTACTGTTGTTTAAACTATTTAATGCATTAAGCAATGTTGTACCACTCATACTATCAGTAATTGAAGAGTAATAACTGCCGACATCCGCGTGCGCTTCTTCAATATTTTTGGAAGTGGTGGTAAAGATTGTTGCGCCTAATCCAAACGCCATTGTAGAACTCAGGATTAACGCACTAATGATTTTGAATGATTTTTTCATACACTACTCCAATAGTTAATAAACTATCTTTACGGTTTTCTGTGACCGCAAGATTATATTATATGCCTAATACGTGTGCGTATCTAATAAGAAATTGAAAAATTACGAAATAAACAATAAACAAAAAAACTAATTAATAAATTAATTAAAGAAAATACATTAATATCTCTTTATTTTAAGGTTTAAAGACAAAGCAAAAAGAAAAAGGTTGGAGGTTCCAACCTTTACTTTATTATACTGGTTTCTTCTTAGTCAGTAAGACGATGAGGACGATTAATCCTGCGATAAGGAGCACGCCTCCGCCTCCGCCTAAACCTATTATTAAAGGAAGATTAACATTACTTCTCTTTTTATCATCAGGTTTTTCTGGTTCGGTTTCATCGCTATATTGTCCAGTACCTACCGTGACTACACAGGTAGCGGTTCCACCATTAGATGATGTAACTGTAATAGTGGTGGTTCCATCTTTTAAACCTTCTAATTTGAACGGTTCTCCACTTGCTGCTTGGAAGTCACTAAAATTAAGAATTTTAAATGCAATATCTTCAAACTCAAATGCAACATCAGTGCCATCATTTGTTGTAGCGGTCAAAGTCGTTTCTTCTCCAACTGCTAATTGAATAGATGTTTTATCGAGAAGAATCTTTTCTGTTTGAGTAGCTTTGTTGATTGTAACTGTACAAGTTGCTGTAGCACCATCGGCATTTTTAGCAGTAATAATTGCGCTTCCTTGGGCGGCACCCAAAACTGTAACAGAACTGCCTGAAGTGGTGGATGATGTGGATAAAGTAACATTTGAGTTATTTGTGGTCCATGTAATGTTTCCACCATTGCTTGATGTTGCAGTTAAAGTGGTGGATTTTCCAACTTCAATTGTGGCACTAGATTTATTTAAAGTAACTGTAGATGCAACACTGCTACAAATTTGTCTTGTTGTGGCATTTGTATCGCCCCAAATTCTACAAGCATATTCAGGGTGATCGATGAATGGATTTCTATTACCTTGTCCCCCTGAAGCATTTTGGATAACTTCATTTCTATTTAATTCAGTTCTTCTAGCTAAATCGTTAGCGCCTGTAAAAGATGTATCTTTTGGAGAATATTGTAAGTTCCATCTAAGCATGTCGCTTAATGAACCCATTGTTCCTACGTCATAGCCATGGTTTCCGCTACCAACACCATCGTATGGGAAAGAATAATCCACAACCTTTAGAGAAGTATCTGCAATTGCGGCGTAGAAAATAATTCTTGCTGCCGCTCCTCTATAATAAGGAACATATTCACCTGGGTCATAAGAATCTGTACCAAATCCTTTACTACCACGACTACTGTTAGTAGAAGTAGCAGCAGGTCTAACCATGTGAGCATCATCTTCAACCTTATCGCCATCACGAACATTTGGCCAAACGTGTTCTCTGTTCCATGTGCTTCCGCTATCCCAAGAAGGACCAACTTTTTTATTATCATAAAAACCAATGATTTTTCCTGATCCGTCAGGGTCAATGTCACATTTTGAAGCGAATTGTCTAAAACCGGCATAGCCTACAGTTCTAGTTCTCTTTTGACTATTTAAAGTGTGGAGTGCATTCAACAAATCTGTGCCAGTTAAAGAATCGCCGATTCCAGAATAGTAAGTTCCTTCTGCTGCTTCAGCTTGTTCAACTATGGGTTCTTTTGCCTGATTAAAAGCAACTTTCGCTAATGCAGCAGTACATCCAAACGATAGTGCGGCCGCAAATAAAATGTTTAGTACTTTATTTTTCATAAAGAATACCTTCCAATCGTGTAAATTATACGAAAAAAAGGTGGCAATTGCCACCCTTGAAAATGTATAGATAAATTATTTACCGGATACAACAATCTTTTTAATGAGTAATGATGAGCAAGAAGTTGCACTTGGGAATACTTTTACATCGCTTCCAACTTCAATTACATCCTTAAATATATCGATTAAGTTTCCGGATACTGTAATGACATCTAATGGTCTATCTAATTTACCGTTTTTGATTAAGAAACCAGAAGATTGTAATGAGAAGTTACCAGATTGTGGGTTCAAACCAGCATGTAAACCAGTGACAGATGTGATGTAAACACCATCATTAACATCTTTGAATAATTCTTCTTGGCTCTTTTTGCCTGGCTTCAATGACATAAAGAATGGAGAAATGCCCATTTTGCTACCACCTCTAGAAGCGTTACCGGTTGTTTCAACGCCTTCTTTTGCGGCTGTAGTTAAGTTGTATAAATAGGTTTGTAAGACACCATTCTTAATAATTGCCTTATTGTAGGTTGCGACACCTTCATCATCAAACCATCTCGAGAAAACATTTCTTTGGAGAGGTTTATCTTCGATTGTGATCTTCTTAGAAGCAATCTTTTGGCCTAATTTTCCAATAAATAAGGATGAGCGTTTTTGTACTTCTTCAGCATCAGCGTTACCGACATAGAAGTTCAAGAAATCCTTAACAACAGATGGGCTCAAGACTGCTTTATATGTGTTAGATTCACAAGCTTCACCGCCTAATTGGCTAACTGTTTTTCTAACAACTTCTTTTGCGGTTTCTTCAGGTTTGAATTCCGCTAAATTGTTGCCTAAATATAGGTCGAAACCGGACTTTGTTTGTCCATTTTCTTTTGCGACAGCTTCACCGTAATAGACGAAATAATTTGATTTTTGCGTTAATTTAAGGCCTTTTGAGTTCATAATTGTGGTACTTGAGGCCTCTTCTTCATATCCAACGGCAGCAACCTCGATAATTCTTGGGTCACCGTTTTTAATCAAGTTTTCGAAATCAAACAATTTCTTCATTTTCTCATCAACTGAGATGTTTTCTAATTCTTTGTTGAAAGTATTTACTTTCTTATATTTCTTTGAACCTTCAAAGATGAATGCTGGATCATCGTTTTCGATAACCTTTGCATTAGCAACTATCTCATCAACGAGGTATTTGGCTTTTTGCGCACTCCAAGAATCGCATGTTGCGGTACCAAATTTACCATTTAAGATACCTCTGGCTAAAATGACCATGGATTTGTTTGAGGAGTAGTTATCAACTTCGCTGTGGAATAAGGAAAAGCTTAAAGAATATGTTTCACCGACGTATAATTCGGCATCTTGTAATCCTGCTTGTTTAGCAAGTTCAAAAAACTTATCGTATTTCATTATTTAAGTTCTCCTCCGCGACCACCAACAGTGATTTCGCTAACTCTTAATGTAGGTTGACCAACTGATGTTCTAATGGAACCAGAGGCTGCGCCACACATACCTTCAGCTAAGGCTAAGTCGTTTCCGACCATATCGATTTTCTTTAAAATCTCATCGCCATGGCCAATTAATGTGGCACCTTTAACTGGTTCACAAACCTTACCATCACGAATGATGTAGGCTTCTGAACAACCGAAGTTAAATTCGCCTGTTGTTGGATCAACAGATCCACCGTTAAAGCTAACAGCATATAAACCTAACTTTGTGGCTTTAATGATTTCTTCAGGTGTGCTCTTACCATTACAGATATATGTATTAGACATACGAGATGTTGGGCAATATTTGTAATTTTGTCTACGACAAGCACCGTTGCCACCTTTATTCATTCTTCTTCCGTTGAAGTCATCAATCATGTAGTTAACTAACTTACCATTTTTGATGAGTAAACGTTTTTCGCCTAAGTTACCTTCATCATCGATATCGATAGAACCCCAACCATTTGGAATGGTGCTATCATCGACTGCGCTGACGACTGGAGAAGCAATCATATCTCCATCTTTACCTGTAAAACAGGATAAACCTCTAGAAATAGCGGATGCTTCTAATGGGTGACCACAAGATTCATGGAATAAGACGCCGCCCCAACCGTTTCCGATAACGACTGGCATCTTTCCGCTTGGGCATTCTTTAGCATCAAGCATTAATAATGCTGTTTTTGCCGCTTTTAAGGCCTTTTCTCTTGGGCTAACTTTAGTTCTATAGTAGGAAATGTCTTGTTGGCATCCTGGGCCTTCAAAGCCTGTTTCAAAGCCATTTTGATTTGCGACAACAACGACATAGTTCAAACGACCGAATTCTGTATCGCGTTTAAACCATTTTCCTTTGGAATTAAAAACCGCAACAAATCTATGATTGGAACCGAATGCACCAATGTATCTAACGATTCTTGGATCTTTTAATTCTGCGATAGCATCTGTTCCTTCTCTAATAAGAGCAATCTTTTCTTCTCTAGAAACATTGTCATAACTGTTAATAACAGGGTTACGATTTTTACATCTAATCATATCGAGTTTTTCGACGGTGATTTTTCTTTCACCTTTGAATGATGAACGTAAAGATTGCGCTAAAGAAATTAAACCTTTTTTAGTTAAATCGTTTGTGTATCCATACACACATTGATTATCTTTTAATAAACGTAAACCAACACCATTCATTGAGTTAGATGTTGAGGTTTCGACTTTACCATTTTCAATACTTAATGATTGAGCATGAGAATCTTCGTAGAAAATTTCTGCATAATCAGCACCTGTAGCAAGTGCTTCATTAAGAACTTCAATAGCTAATTTTTTACTAACCATATATGTCCTCCTTTATACGAAATAGTGAAAGAATTATAACATAATTAAACTTTATTTATAGTGAAATACTCAATTTTTTACCGAATTAAAGTAAACTAAGGCAATTTTTCATTTATAATTATTGCTAGAGGTAAACTTATGAACAAATATATGCGTATGGCTATTAATGAGGCCAGAAAAGGTATTAGAGCAGGACATGGCGGTCCTTTTGGAGCAGTCATCGTTAAAGATGGCGAAGTTATCGGAAAAGGACACAACCAAGTTCTCAAAAACAACGATCCAACATGCCATGGCGAAATGATGGCGATTCATAAAGCTTGTAAGAAATTAGGAACATTTGATTTAAGTGGATGCGAATTATATACAACAGGTGAACCATGCCCAATGTGTATGTCCGCTATTCTCTGGGCTAATATCGAAAAGGTATATTACGGATGTAATATTATCGATACAGAAGAAATCGGATTCAGAGATGCTAAGTTTTATAAAATGCAACAACCAGGCGAAAGAGAAAAACTCGTTATTGAACTTGATAGAAAAGCCTGTCTGAAACTATACAAAGAATACACAGGTTTAACTCATAAACTTTATTAATAAAAAGACTGGAGAAATCCAGTTTTCTTTTTCATAATATTACTCATGAGTTGGAAGAAGAAATTATTACCCCAAGCAGGTGACATATTAAGAGTTCATAGAAAAACAGGATACTACCATTACGGAATCGCTGTGAGCAATGACCGTGTGGTTCATTTCACTGCGGGTGATGAAGACTTAGCTAAGAATAAAAAAGATATGAAAATTATCGAATCTTCACTCGAAAGATTTTTACTTGGTGGAAGACTGGAAATTGAATCTCCTTACCGTGCTTCATATGATCCAGAAATAGTCGTGGAAAGAGCAAAAAGCTATGTAAATTCCCCACGTTTTAACGGAAAATACTACAATTTCATCACAAATAACTGCGAACATTTTGCTAACTTTATCTATTATGGCGATAGAGTATCAAAACAAGTTAAAGTAGGTACCGCAGTTGTCGCCACAGTTGTCGGTGGTGTCTTAGGCGCAGGCGCAATTGTTGCGACCGTGAGAAAACCAAAGAAAAAATCAAAAACTAAATAATTTTTTTGGTGCATCTAAAAAATATTTTATATTTTTCATAATTGAAAACATTTTATATAAATGTTAACTTAGATAATGCATTATGGCTTATTACTATATTTGTTTACATTGATTTCTCTATGAGGGGAAATTTTTATTTTTTCTCTAGAGAAGCAGAGGAGGAAAATGAATGTATAAAAGTAATTACCTAAACAATCTTCTCAATGATGTAAAAGCTAAATACTCAAATGAACCTGAGTTTTTGGCTGCTGTCGAAGAGTTTTTAGACTCTATGGATTTCTTAGTTGAAAAGGATCCAAAAATCGAACAGTACTCCATTTTAGAAAGATTAGTAGTGCCTGAAAGAATTATTCAATTCCGTGTACCATGGGTTGATGATTCTGGCAAAATCCAAGTTAACACGGGCTATCGTGTCCAATTTAACTCTGCGATTGGACCTTACAAAGGTGGCATGAGATTTGACAAGTCAGTCAATCTCTCAATTCTCAAGTTCTTAGGATTTGAACAAACATTTAAAAATAGCCTTACCGGTTTACCAATGGGCGGCGGTAAAGGTGGTTCTGACTTCAACCCACGTGGAAAGAGCGATGGTGAAGTTATGAGATTCTGTCAGTCATTTATGACTGAATTCTATCGCCATATCGGACCTGACACCGACGTTCCTGCTGGTGACTTAGGTTTTGGCGCTCGTGAAATTGGCTATATGTATGGTCAATACAAGAGAATCGTTAATGAATGGTCTGGTGTTTTCACCGGTAAGAATGTTTCTTATGGTGGATCATTAGGTCGTCCTGAAGCAACAGGTTATGGACTTTGTTACTTCGCTGAAGAGATGTTAAAGACATACTTCAAAACCGATTTCAAAGGAAAGAAAGTTATCATTTCTGGTTCTGGTAAAGTCGGATCTATGGCGCTTAAGAAAGTTGTTGAATTAGGCGCAACAGTCGTTGGCATGAGTGACATAAATGGTTATGTTGCTGATCCTAAAGGATTAAATGCTGACGAAATTATTGAATTAGCTAAAGCTAAAGGTGAATTCGTTAAGGATTATGTTGCTAAACATCCAGGCGTTCAACACAGTGATTGCTCAAGAGACTTATGGAATGTCCCATGTGAAATCGCTATGCCATGCGCAACACAAGGTGAAATCAATTTAGAAAACGCTAAACAATTAAAGAAGAATGGCTGCTATATGCTCGCTGAAGGTGCGAATATGCCATGTGACTTAGAAGCCATTAGATTCTTCAATGAGAACGAAGTTTTATTCTCACCTGGCAAAGCCAGCAATGCTGGTGGTGTTGCGGTCTCTGGTTTAGAAATGAGCCAAAACGCAATGCACTTGTCATGGACATTTGAAGAAGTTGACGAAAGACTCAAAGGCATCATGAAGAACATCTTCAAACAATGTCATGAGACTGCAGTCAAATTTGGACAACCAAGAAACTTAGCTTTAGGTGCTAATATTGCTGGTTTCCTAAAAGTATATGATGCGATGCTCGCACAAGGTGTCTGCTAATAATGAATAAAAGAATAGTGGTTGCCCCTCATATCCTACTTCCGCGTAAAGGGACTGATATGTCCGCGTATGCCGTTATTGCTTGTGATCAATTTACTAGCCAAGTCGAATATTGGAACGACTTGAAAGACATGATTGGTGATAAGTTATCTACTTTTCACATGATTTATCCAGAAGCATACTTGGAAAGTACAGACCAAAACGAATATATTCAAAAAATAAATCAAAATATTGATTCTTATCTTAAAGATAATTTACTCGTTGATATGGGTGAATGTTTTGTGCTTGTCGAAAGAGTTACTGCTTATGGTGTGAGAAGATTAGGTTTAGTTATCTCTGTTGACTTAGAAGAATACTCATATGAACGTGGTGTTCCATGCTCAATCAAAGCAAGTGAGGCCACAATTATTGAGAGAATTCCTCCAAGATTAAAGATTAGAAAAGATGCACCAATTGAACTCCCTCATACACTCTTACTTTTCGATGATAAAGAAAAATCAAACATCGAACAACTTTACGCAAAGCGTAAAGAACTTGATTTATTGTATGATTTTGAACTCAATCAAAACGGTGGTCATATCCGTGGTTATTTAGTTAAGGATACAGAAGCTGTTATTAAGAAATTTAATGATATTTATAAAAAGAATAATAATGGCTTGATGTTTATTGTTGGCGACGGTAATCACTCATTAGCAACCGCGAAAGCTCACTGGGAAAACATTAAGAAAACATTAAGCAAAGAAGAACAGGAAAACCATCCTGCTAGATTTGCATTAGTGGAAGCCAACAATGTTTATGATGATGGAATTATTTTCGAACCAATTCATCGTATCTTGTTTAAAGCAGGAAACTTCCAAAATGAACTTAATGCTTTAGATGGTGATGGCAGTTTAGCCTATTCTTATAGTAAAAAAGAAGGCAAAAAGGCTATAAAAACACCAAAAAGCGCCGCAGAAACCTATCAAATCATACAAAAACTTATCGACAAGAATTTAAAAGAAAACCCTGAAATGAAGGTCGATTTCATTCACGATGAGTCTTCTGTTTTAGAGATTGCTGATAAGAACCCTGATAGTTTGGCGATCGTGATGCCAGCATTAGGAAAGAGCGACATATTCGAATTTGTCGCTAAAGATATGGTGTTGCCTAGAAAGAGTTTCTCAATGGGCCACGCCAGTGAAAAAAGATACTATCTCGAAGCCAAGAAAATTGCTTAGAGAACAATACAGATAATTAGAAAGGAGTTATCCTACATGAAAGGAAACAGAATTTATAATTTCTCTGCTGGACCAGCTATGTTACCAGAAGAAGTTTTGGAACAAGTAGCGGCAGAAATGCTTGATAAAGACGGATCAGGCATGTCGGTCATGGAGATGAGCCACCGTTCAAAGGTTTATCAAAACATTATTGATACCGCAGAAGCAGATTTAAGAAAACTCATTGGAATCCCAGACAATTACAAAGTCTTATTCTTACAAGGTGGTGCTACCTTAGCATTCTCAATGATTCCAATGAACTTTGCCACAAATGGTAAAGTGGATATTATCCACACAGGCGTTTGGACAAAGAAAGTTATTAAAGATACAAAATTGTATGCAGATGTGAATATCGTTGCCTCTTCTGAAGAAGATGGATTTAGACATATTCCAGATGTAAAAGGTTTAAAATTCCGTCCTGATGCAGACTATGTCTACATCTGTGACAACAACACAATTTATGGTTCTAAATATAAAGAATATCCAGATACAGGTGACATCCCACTAGTGTGTGATATGTCTTCATGTTTCTTGAGTGAACCAATTGATGTTAAAAAGTTTGGTTTAATCTATGCCGGTGCCCAAAAGAACGTTGGTCCTGCTGGCGTTACAATTGTTATTGTAAGAGAAGATTTATTAGCCAGAGCGCCAAGAGTTCCTCTCCCAGCATACTTAGATTATAGAATTCATGCTGAAAATGGTTCTATGTATAACACCCCACCAACATTCGCAATTTATGTGTGTGGTTTAGTCTTCAAATGGTTATTAAAGACTGGCGGTCTTGAAACTCGTAAAATTATCAACGAAGAAAAAGCCAAGATTTTATATGACTATTTAGACCAAAGCAAATTATTCAAACCATATGTCGACAAAGATTCTCGTTCATTAATGAACGTTACATTCAGAACACCATCTGATGAAATGGATGCTGAATTCTTAGAAGGCGCAAAGAAATACCGTTTCACCAACTTGAAAGGTCACAGATCTACAGGTGGTTTACGTGCTTCAATTTATAACGCAATGCCAATTGAAGGTGTTAAAGCTTTAGTGGCTTACATGAAAGAATTCGAAGAAGCTCATAAATAGGTAAAGATTATGAAAGTATTTTGTTTAAACAAAATTTCTCCAGTCGGATTAAAAGTATTACCAAAAGAATACGAAGTATCCACTGAAAGTATTGAAGGTGCTGATGCCGTAATGGTTAGAAGCGCCGCAATGCACGAAATGAAATTACCAGAAAGCGTCTTATGTGTCGCACGTGCTGGTGCTGGCGTTAACAATATTCCATTAGATGTTTATGCTGGTGAAGGTGTTGTTGTTTTCAACACACCTGGCGCTAACGCTAACGCAGTTAAAGAATTAACAATTGCTATGATGTTATTAGCAGCCCGTGATATTCGTGGCTCTATGGAATGGGTCAAAGAGAATAAAGGCGATGAATTGATTAATAAATCAATGGAAAAAGCTAAAGGCGCATTCGCTGGTACAGAAATCATGGGTAAAACCTTAGGTATCATTGGTTGTGGTGCTATTGGTGCTTTAGTCGCAGATGCTGCTTCTAAATTAGGCATGCGCGTGCTAGGCGTTGAACCAAGTGCTGCCACAATCGAGCGTAATAAAGATTTATTAAGAGATACCAAGATCGTTTCTATGGATGAAATGGTTAAGGAAGCTGATTATATTTCTGTTCACGTTCCATTAATGGACGCCACAAAAGGTATGATCAATGCCGGTTTATTAGCCAAAGCTAAAGACGGCGTTATTATCGTTAATGCCGCTCGTGACGCATTAGTTAATGACGATGATATGAAAGAAGCATTAGCTTCTGGTAAAGTTCGTAAGTATGTTACAGACTTCCCTAATTATAAATCCGCCAATACAGACGGCGTAGTCGCGATTTCACACTTAGGCGCATCAACAGAAGAAGCCGAAGATAATTGCGCCGCTATGGCTGCAAAAGAGATTGTGGATTTCGTTGAAAACGGTAACATCATTAATTCCGTTAACTATCCAAGAATTGATTTAGGTCCAAAAGGTGCCGCAAGAAGAATGGTTGTTCTTCATAAAGCTTCACTTGATAGCAACGAAATTATTAAAATTGTTGGCGAATGCAGAAACATCTTAAAATTCGCGACTGGCATTAAAGGCGAATACGCCGCTACAGTTATCGAATTAGAGAAAAAACCTGGCGTTGATACATGCCCAAGAGCGCAATTAGAAGCACTCCCAGGAATGATCAAAGTTAGAGGCATTCATTAATCAAAAATTTTGAGCCAAAACAACAAAAAAGCGATGAACTTGAATCATCGCTTTTTGATTTCTTTTCAAACTATTTAATAATGGTTCCAGCCTTCTCTAAGAAAGCATCTTTTGCGGCTACTAATGATGAAATTATCGCTGTTTTACCTGGTTTTTCGCTTAAAAACTTCACACAAGCGTTAACTTTTGGATACATGCTACCCTTCGCAAAGTAGTCACCTTTCATGTATTCTTTCATCTCATTTACGGAGACTTTTTCAAGTTTTCTTTCTGTTGGCTTTTTGAAGTCGATATAGACGTTATCTACAGCGGTCAAAATCACTAAATAATCAGCGTTAACTAATGCCGCGACTTTTGCGGAAGCATAGTCCTTATCGATAACTGCGGCGATACCTTCTAATTTGCCATCTTCATGACGAATCACTGGGATACCTCCACCGCCGGCACAGATAACAACATGACCTTTACCAACTAATTCAGAGATGGAATCTTTTTCGATAATGTCGATTGGTAGTGGTGAAGCAACAACTCTTCTCCAACCTCTTCCGGCATCTTCTTTCATTGTGTAACCCATCTTGGCAGCAATTTCTTTAGCTTCTTGTTCACTATAGAATGCACCGACTGGTTTACTTGGTGATTGGAATAATGGATCGTTCTTATCAACTAAGACTTGGGATACAACTGTAACAACATTTCTTTGAACGCCTTGTTCTTTAAGTTCGTTATCAATTGCGTTTTGAATATGGAAACCGATGTAACCTTGGCTCATAGCGCCACATTCTGGGAATGGCATATCTGGGACGCTTTTAGCGTCAGTGAATGCTAAATTAATCATTCCAACTTGTGGTCCATTTCCGTGAACAATAATAACTTCATGACCGTTTTTAATAAGTTCAACTATTGGTTTGGCGACACCTTTTAGCAATTCTTTTTGCTCTTCAGCATTGTTGCCTAAAGCATTACCACCCAAAGATACTACATATCTACTCATTATATTTACCTCTTTAGCCTTTTTAAGTATACCACAACGAAATATTTATAAATGACATCTATTTTAATAGACAATCAAAGAGAGTTTTTATACTATATAGGTGAAATAAGTTAGTCAACTAGACCAACAAGGAGAAAATATGTGCAAAGTTAATGTTTATGAACTTAAGACAAACCTCTCTAAATATTTAGAATTGTTAGAAAAGAGAGAAGAAAAGGAAATCATTATTTGCCGCTATGATAAAAAAATAGCAGTTATTTCTTTATATGAAGATAATAAAAAACCACGTCTTGGATGCGGAGAAGGGAAATTACCAAAAAAAGATTTTGAATTAAAGAAAGGATTCGAGGATATTCCTGGATTATTTGGTTATTAATATGGAAGTTTTATTAGATACATGTACTTTACTTTGGGCAATTAATGACCAAGACAAAATCCCTGAAAACATTAAAGAAATCATTAATGATTATGACAATGATATTTTTGTTTCCACAGCTTCTTTGTGGGAAATTGAAATTAAACATTTAAAGAATAGTGAACTTATGCCTTATGATTCCGTGTCAGTGTTTAACGCAATTATCGAATCAGATTTTAAAATCATTGATGTGAGAAGCGAATATGTTATGGAGCTAGGTAATATTGTTAAACAACGCATCCATAACGATCCTTTCGATCATTTGTTATTAGCGATGGCCAAAGAAGAAAAAATGACTTTGATTACACACGATGAATTCATTTCCAAATATAAAGACATCGATATAATAAAATTTTAAACTCTTAGTTCTTAAGGTTAGAACTCGTATGCACGCATATCTACTTGCGCGCATTTTTTTGTTACCTTAAAATATTTATGTTGATTTATGGCGCAAGGAATAATACTAGCTGGTGGTTTTTCTTCGAGGACAAAAACTAACAAGATGTCTTTGATGATGAATCATAAACCCCTTCTTGTGCACACGATTGATTCGATGAGACCATTCGTGGATAAGATTATCCTTGTTACCGGTCATTACGATCAAGAAATCAGAAATATTATAAAAGTATATGAAAGACTACAAATTGTTTTTAACAAAGACTATGAAGAAGGCATGTT